>ERZ1673695.134-NODE-134-length-130624-cov-25.601942_pt1 | contig 130624 bp, 124 predicted proteins | sample MGYA00580225_ERZ1673695 | MGnify/ENA primary metagenome ERZ1673695 (study PRJEB41218, sample SAMN15661739) | gut metagenome | host: Homo sapiens | place: Canada: London | collected 2015-08-20/2019-03-30 | study: EMG produced TPA metagenomics assembly of... | reverse complement strand
ATAATTGCCTCCGGCGGCTTAGAACCTTTTTTGCAAAAAAGGTTCTAAGAACTCCCAAAAATGCGGTGGAAATGGTATAGACTTGGGTACATCCTCAAAAAGTATAATCTATCGAAAACCGGCGGCGTGTACGCCAGCCTTTGATTCCTTGAAACAGTCGATAAAAATGTAAAAATTATAAGTTAAACGTTGTTTTTCGGGATTCCAAAGGGGACTTTTTACAAAAAGTCTCCTTTGGCGGGGTTTGGGGCAGAGCCCCATGTAATGGGCCTGATAGTTGCTTGCAACCAAAGGCCAGCTTTTGCTGGTTGATCTCGCGATATGCTAAACAGGCGCATCGCGACGCCGAAGGGCGAGAGGCAATACTCTTAACCGCAGAAAAGCGGCTACCCGTTTTTTGACACGCCGATATTACATGGGTCTGTTCATGCGCTAACGACAATCCTGCAAGAATTTAAGGACTTTTTCTGCATACATATATTTCTGAGCATGCCTTGCTTGACAAGGCGGTAAGTTTGAATATAGAATATGTGCGGTCAACCGCCTAAATGAAAGGACAATTATTATGGATATACCTGATATCGCATCCGAGTCAAGACGTCTTTCAATTAACGCGTTTCACGCTCAAAACGGCGTCGTCTTCGTTGACCCGTATAATACATATATTGGTCCGGATGTAAAGATCGGTAAGGGGACTGTGATTTATCCAAACGTATGTATTGAGGGAAAAGTGCTGATTGGAGAAAATACAATAATACATATGGGTTGCAGCATTAAGGATACTGTTATCGGAAACGAATGCGTTTTACGCTACGTAGTTGCCGACACAGCCGAGATAGGGAACAACGTAAAGATTGGACCGTTTGTCAATCTAAGGCCCAATACACATATTCAGGACGACTGCAAAATTGGTGATTTTGTCGAAATCAAAAACTCTAATTTAGGTTTGGGCAGCAAAGCGCCTCATCTCTCATATATCGGCGACGCTGATGTGGGAAGCCAAGTCAATATTGGATGCGGTGCTATATTTGTAAACTATGACGGGATAAAAAAGCATAGAACGCATATAGGTGACAGGGCCTTTATCGGATGCAACACAAACCTTATAGCGCCGCTGAAACTCGGCAGCGACACCTTTACCGCCGCAGGCTCTACAATCACCAGGGACGTACCGGACGGCGCTCTTAGCGTTGAGCGGGGCGAGCAAAAAAACATTGCCGGATGGGTGGAACGCATGAGATCCAGAAAAGGGGACTAGAAAACCGCTTGTACATAAACATCGACGGTATAAATATTAATTATGAACGCATCGGATCGGGCAAACCGGTCCTGTTGCTGCATGGTTGGATGGCTGGTATTGATACCATGCGTCCCATCGCGGCCCATCTTGTAAAGCTGGGCAGGGAGGCCGTTATGCTGGACTTTCCGGGTATGGGCATAAGCGAACCTCCCCCCGCGCCTTGGGGCGTTCCCGAATATGCCGAGATCACCAGAAAGTTCATCTCCATTCTTGGTTTGGAGGGCTGCGATCTTATATGCCACTCGTTCGGAGGCCGTGTTACCATAATGCTGGCGTCAGCGGAGCCTGATTTGTTTGGCAAGTTGATATTAATCGACGCCGCCGGACCAAGGCCAAAGCGCAACCTGGTCTATTATTTAAAAACTTACTCTTATAAGCTTGCAAAGAGGGCGGCTAAGGTAAGCGCATTTAACCGCATGTTCAAGCTGGATCAAAAGATTAAAAAAGCCGGTTCGGACGACTATAAGTCGCTTTCAGGCGTAATGCGCGAAACCTTTGTAAAGGTTGTAAATCTTGACCTTACTGAATTGTTGGATAAAATCAAAAATGAAACGCTGCTAATATGGGGCAGCGAGGATACCTCCGCGCCTCTATGGATGGGGCGGCTAATGGAAAAGCGCATGAAAAACGCTGGACTAGCGGTGATCGAAGGCGCGGGCCATTTTAGCTATATAGACGACTACTTGCGCTTTTGCGCTATGCTGGATATAGTTTTAAAAGATTAATAAGGAAGGGGAAATTTGATGACCGATTGGTTGACATACATTCTCACCATGCTCGTTGCTGCAGCGTCGGCAGCGTCTTCACTGAAGTTTATTCATATGCTGCAGCTTGAAAGCTATCAGGGCAAGATGTACCTTAAGTGGCTTAAAGCGCACCTGTCCGATTGCCTTCCGTACCTCAGCATAGGGCTTTTATCATGTGGAATAAGGCTTTTGTCGGCCGCGTTAAATAACCATGTCCTTGAAACCCTTTTATACCGTGCTTCCGATCTTATCTGCATAGCGTCCCTCTCGGTTGCATTCATAGTATGGTTAAAAAAGGATCATAGAAAACCGCTTAAGTATACCGCCAGGGCTATACGGCTTATCGTTATGCTTTCCATAATCTGCGCCGCGCTTTCGTGCGCTTCGCTTTTGGATATGGGATATACCAACGTAACTGCAAGCTATATTGTTAAATCCGTACTGCGTTTCTCTCCATGCATATTAGCGCCGATTATGGTTCTGCTAGCTTATTTGATTACCTACCCTATAGAATGGCTGGTAAAAAGATGGTACTTTAACGACGCAAGGCGAAAGCTCGCCGCCAGAACAGATATTGTAAAAATCGGCATAACCGGAAGCTATGGCAAAACCAGCACCAAATTTATGCTTGCTTCCATGTTAAGCGAGAAATATAACGTTTTATATACGCCTTCTAGCTATAATACGCCAATGGGCATTACCAAAATAGTTCGCGGCGAGCTTAAGCCGGAGCATCAAGTATTTGTCGCTGAGATGGGCGCGCGCTACAAAGGCGATATAAAAGAGCTGTGCGAGCTTGTGCGCCCCACATATGGTATAATAACCGCCGTTGGAAAGCAGCACCTTGAGACATTCGGCTCCTTTGAGAGCGTTATAAGCACAAAAGAGGAGCTATTGGACAGTCTGCCCATGGACGGCCACGCATTTATAAACGGCGACAGTCCTGTATGTGTCGAAATGTTCGGGCGCTGCAAGGTTGGCGATAAAAACCTTTTTGGTATAGATGGCAAAGGCTTGTATATGCATGCTGAAAATATTGAGGTTGGCGAATCAGGAAGCAGTTTTGACCTTGTCAGCGCTGATGGACGCCGTGAAAGGTGCACTACGGCGCTTCTTGGGCGTCATAACATATTGAATATCGCAGGAGCGGCGTCAGCGGCATATAACCTAGGCGTAAGCATGAAGCAGATTTCAAACGCTATAGCCTCACTAGAGCCTGTAGAGCACCGTCTTCAGCTTATCAAGGGCGCCGTTACCGTTATAGACGACGCGTTTAATTCCAACCCCGCCGGCGCTAAGGCGGCGCTTGAAGTGCTGTCGGCGTTTTCGGGACGAAGAATAATAGTTACCCCAGGGATGGTGGAACTCGGCAATGAGGAGGCGGCTCTGAATGAGGAATTTGGCAGGCAAATTGCTGAATGCGCGGACATAGCGATAATCGTGGGCGCAATAAACGGCGAAAACATAAGGCGGGGACTGCTTTCCGCCGGCTTTGATGAAAAAAGCATCGTAATGGCAACCACCTTCTCGGAAGCCACCGAAGCGTTGCCGTCATATACGGAACCTGGGTGCGTAGTATTGTTTGAAAATGATCTGACCGATAACTATAATTGACGCAGCCGCAGCCATAGAGGCCCTGTTGGCAATAGGAGGGAATATGAATTTAGGTATAATATTTGGAAGCAGAAGCGCTGAACATGACGTATCGATAATTACCGGCCTTCAGGTGCTGGAAAACGCGGACAGGGAAAAGTATAACGCCTTTCCCATATACATCTCACGTGAGGGCGGCTGGTTTGTTGGGGAGCCGCTTAGGGATATAAAGACCTATAAATCGTTTGACCCAAATATGAAGGGTTTGACAAGGGTCACCCTTCCCCCTGTTCCCGGCTTAAACGGATTGTATACGCTTAACTCTGGAGGGTTGTTTTCCAAATCGTCCAAGGTACATGACCTTGATTGCACTATATTAGCCCTGCACGGAATGCATGGCGAGGACGGATGCGTTCAGGGATTGTTGGAGCTTGCCGACATACCGTATTCCAGCAGCGGACTGGTTGGATCCTCAGTCGGCATGGATAAAATAATGATGAAAAGCGTGTTTAGGAGCATGGGGCTTCCTGTTCTTGACAACATATTCTTTTATAGGAGCGAGTGGCGCAAAAACCCCGATAATATACTTGCAAAAGCTGAAGAACTGGGCTATCCTCTCTATATCAAGCCGGCTAATCTTGGATCGTCAATCGGCATCGGCCGCGCTGAGAATGCGCAATCGCTTAGGAAGGCTATAGAGGTTGCCGCTGAGTTTGACAGGCGCATATTGATAGAAAAAGGACTGGAAAAGCCCGTGGAGGTAAACTGCGCATGCATGGGCTTTGACGGGGAATGTACGGTTTCGCTGTGTGAACAGCCCGTATCATGGGAAGACTATCTGACGTTTGAAGATAAGTATACAAGAAACGCGGGCAAGGGTATGAAAAGCCTGTCAAGGCGCATTCCCGCTCCGATAGGCGACGAGATGACAAGACGGATACAGGCGTTTACCGCTGAAATATTCCGTACTTTGGAGTGCAAAGGCATAGTTAGGATTGATTACCTGATCGATGCCTCAGAAAACAAGCCCTACGTCTGCGAAATCAACACTATTCCAGGCTCGATGGCATTTTACCTGTTTGAACCGCTTGGAATATCCTTCAGGCAGCTTGTGGATAGGCTTGTGGAGTATGCGAACAAGGCACTGGCGCAGAAACACTCATCCACTTTTGCATATGACTCTCAGATACTCAATAAGGCCCAAAAGGGCAAAAAAACCTTGAACAAGTGAAAGGAAGAGGAAAGACACGATGGCTAAGATCCAGATGCGTACGCCGTTGGTGGAGATGGACGGCGACGAAATGACCCGTATAATATGGTCAATGATCAAAACCGACCTGCTCGAACCCTATGTTGAACTTAAGACCGAATATTATGATTTAGGCCTTAAACGCCGTGACGAGACCGATGACCAGATCACAGTTGAGGCGGCGGAAGCTGTCAAGAAGTATGGCGTAGGCGTTAAGTGCGCTACAATCACCCCAAACGCCCAGAGGGTTACGGAGTATAACCTTAAAAGAATGTACAAGAGTCCAAACGGAACGATCCGTGCGATACTCGACGGAACAGTTTTCCGTACTCCGATTACGCTGAATTGCCTTAAGCCGTCTGTGCGCTCTTGGGCAAAACCCATCACAATCGCCCGTCATGCCTATGGCGATATATATAAGTGCTCTGAATTCAGGGTACCTGGCCCCGGCAAGGCTGAAATCAAGTTCACCGATACCGAGGGCAATGTATTATTCGACGAAACCGTGTTTGATTTTAAGACCCCTGGCGTACTCATGGGAATGTACAACAAGGACGACTCGATAACCAGCTTTGCCCGCGCATGCTTTGAATTTGCGCTGTCAACCAAGCAGGACCTCTGGTTTTCAACCAAGGATACCATATCGAAAAAATACGATCATACCTTTAAGGATATTTTCCAGGAGATATTCGACAAAGAATATAAAGCCAAGTTTGAAGAAGCCGGCATAACCTATTTCTATACGCTTATTGACGACGCGGTAGCCAGGGTTATACGTTCGGAGGGCGGCTTTATATGGGCATGCAAGAACTATGACGGCGATGTTATGAGCGATATGGTCGCCACGGCATTCGGTTCCCTCGCCATGATGACCAGCGTTCTGGTATCCCCGGACGGCAACTATGAGTACGAGGCTGCCCACGGAACTGTAACGCGCCATTACTATAAGCACCTTGAGGGTGAAAGCACCTCGACTAACTCCATGGCAACACTGTTTGCATGGACTGGTGCGCTGAGAAAGCGCGCGCAGCTTGACGGCATAGCCGAGCTTATAAAATTTGCCGATGATATGGAGAGAGCGGCGCTTACCACTATAGAAAACGGCTTTATGACCAAGGATCTGGCGCTCTTGTCGGATCATGCCAATAAGACGGTGCTTGATACGGAGGGATTTATCCTTAAGGTCAAGGAAACTTACGAATCAATAGCCGGCTAACCAGCAATAGGCGGTAACAGGCTTATTTCGATGGTTTAAGCGTACGGGTACAGGTACCCGTACGCTTTATTTTTATTTGGGCCTCGCCTCTATAAATTCGACATACCGGATGCATTCTAAACTATAAATCCATTCAGATATGCTCTATATCATATGGATTTGGGTGAATAGCCGGCTGATGCGGTCCCTTTTGTTTTTCATTCCTATCGCATCATCCCCTTTGATTTAGTTGAACTAAAATGTTATGATTATATATTGATTATCATGCAGTCAAGGACGCGGATAAATCGTTATATTTATTGAATGGCAGACGGACTATTTCTACTAAAACTTTACCAAGGACGGTGAGGCCGCCACGAATGATAAACAATTTAACAACATAGTGGAAGCCTACGAAAAACTGGTGTTTACCGTCTGCTACCGACTTGTTGGCAATTACCACGACGCTCAAAATCTAACCCAGGATACCTTTATTGCCGCCTTTAACCACATTGGCGAAATGGACGGAACCAATATTAAGGGATGGTTAGTCAGGATAGCGTCAAACAAGTCGAAGGATCTGCTCAAAAGCGCTTACTACCGCCGTGTGTCGATAATGGAGGATATCTCCGAACTGGATATCCTCCGCGAAGAAATGTCTCCTGAACGCATACTGATTGAGGGAGAAACGGGCGAAATAATACGTCAAAGCATAGTCAGCCTGCCGGAACCATACCATGACGTTGCAGTCCTATTCTTTCTTGAAGAAATTTCAGTGGAGGCTATCGCCACAAGGCTGTCAAGGCCCAAAAAAACCGTTCAGTCGCAGCTGTATCGGGCTAAGCTTAAGCTTAGAGACGAACTGAGGGAGGTGCTTAGGTTATGAATGAAAATGAATATTTCGACAGCAACGGGCACCTAAGCGACGCGGCTTTCAGCGCTCTGGCTTCGGGCAAACAGCTGGATGAACTTACCCGTCTGGAAATGGCTGAACACCTCTCGTTCTGTGACAAATGCGTTGAAAGCTGCGTCGATGCGACACAGTCCGGCGAACTGGCTGAACCCGACGGCTCGTGCCTATTGGACGTTCGGCGCGGGCTTCGCCGAATTAAACGCAGCAATCTGGTTCACCGCGCGGCAACAGCGGCGCTTGCGGCAGCATTGGCCCTCACCCTGTGGTTTACAGGTATGTTTGATATCGACGTTGGAAAGACCAGCGGGGTTTTTAACAATATCGACAGCGGGCTTTCAAGCCTTTGCGATTCGATCTCCAGCTTTGGCAGATCGTTAATCGATGCGCTTGGCAATTTTACCGATTTAATATCATTTGAAAGGAATACTGACTATGAAGAATGAAAATACGTTCCTTACGTTTGTCCTGGCTATTATACCCGGGGCCGGTATGATGTATCTGGGGGCGATGCGGTTTGGCACCTTAATAATGTTTATATTCTGCTCTGTCATATGGCTAGCCTCCGCGACCTCCTTTTCTCTTATGGCTTTGATGTTGCCAGTGATCTGGTTTTATGCGTTTTTCAAAACCTTTCAGTTTAAAAGGCTGGATGAAGAAGGCCGCCTTAGTGAAGAAAAACGTCTGATCAGCGTTAGTGGGAAAAATACCGACGGCTTGAAAGCGATATTTAACAAACGGCATCTTTGGCTTGGCATACTCTTATGCCTGGCAGGCCTGTGGCTGACCATTGACTCCGTTATACTGCCCATACTTCGCCAGTATGACATCGATATCACATATCCTATATATAGTAGGATTCCGGATATGTTTGTATCCCTTGCGCTGATAGTGCTGGGTGTGATGCTTGTCAGAGGCAGAAAAAAGGGTGACAACGGCGAAATTAAAGGATATGGAGGAAAAAAAGATGAATAATGAAACCTCTTCATCAGCCGAATCAACTCCAGCTGTGCGGATTGAAGCCAAGCGGGCAAGGAGGGTAGGCACTATAACGATGGGTTCTACGCTGGTTCTGGCGGGCGTTGCGATACTGCTGTACATATTTTATCCCGATCTCAATATATCATTGCTGCTAAGCTTGGCGCCCCTTGTACTAATCGCCCTTGGCCTGGAGATGATAATTATGTATATCGTCCGGCGCGGAGAGCGGCTGCGTTATGACTTTGTTTCTACACTGTTGAGTATACTGCTTATCGCATTCAGCATAGGCAGCGTATACATGTCGCAGTTTTGGAATGAATATGGACCTTCAAGCAGGGCGAGGCAAGAGGCAAAGTTCTCCGTAGCTAGAACCATAGAAACGAACTTGAGCGACGCGCTTAAAGGGAATGAACTTGTAATTGGCGTTGACGTCGACAGCTATAATGGACTGATTGTGGATGAAGCCGGAGTCTTTAATGCTGAAAAATCATACGTGGTTTGCAATGTTACCATGGCAGAGAGCAAGGATGTAAAGACTCCCCAAAGCTTTGCTGAAGAAGTAAGAGCGATAATGGATAGGCTTCTCGCTTTGGACTATGATTTCGCCATGCTGATGTTCAATAGTACGGACGGGTATTCTGTGATCTTGGATGATCCAACTAAGATGGGGCTGTCTAGTCAGCTTCTTTCACAGCTTGTGGATATCCCGGGCGGCAATCTGAATTACGCCAGTCCCGCTTGACCGAGTTGCGGGGTTAGCTGATGATGCGTGAACAGGATTATCAAAAAGGGAAAATACGTCTGATGCCAAAACCAATAATTATAGCGGTCTTGATTCTTGCAGCAATGATGTTATCTCTATACTTGGGCATTAAAAGCGTAGACTGGCTGCCCCCTGGAAGAGCTGGCGACGCAACGGAATATCCGCTGCAGGCGAACCAGGCTGAAAGCCTCAGTTGAAAAACTAATGAATTCAGGTTTGAGGCATAACGGCGCTTATGTGTTTGACCGCTATCATGGACAGAAACGCCCTGCAGAATCTTTGAAAACCAGCATTTATTCAACGCTCTACTGATAAGAGGAGATGGTCTTCACGGTTTCATAAAGCGTGTTATACTTACCGAAGACGAATGCTTGCGGAATATGGTTATCATACCATCCGCTTCTCTGGGACCGGAAATGAGGATGCATATGATTTATCTTAAAAAATGACAAGTGACTCTATATTAATTAAGCGTTCATAAAGGGACGTGGGAATGTCGGCCTTAAGCGCCTCTCCCCCGCCCTTTTGTTATCCAACATATTTTTATGGATGGGCTTTGCCGATTTGATTTTATAAGCTTATTTTCACTGCATTATCATATTGTGCTTTAAATAGGATATGGAGCATAAACATTTGTATACACCCATGCTTGTTTATAATGACGTCGGGAGGGTTTTGGTTTGGCTAAGCGTAAAATTAAGCTCCGCAAAAGGATGGCGGAAGTGCTTGATCTGCCGGAGGACATAGTGCTGGATGTACCCAAGTTAACGCTGATCGGTAATGAAACCATGCTGATTGAGAATCATAGCGGCATATATGAATACTCCGACGACATCATTAGGCTCAACACCCCCATTGGACTGCTGAGCATTGCCGGACTGGACCTCGTACTCAAGGAATTGAGCCTGGAACGTTTATATGTGACGGGGATTATATACGGCGTTAATTTCGAAGGCAAGAAAAAGACTAAAATGTAAATATTTCGAGGGTTTATTCATTATGCAACCTTCCGTATGGAATTATCTGTTGGGATATGTTATGATACAAGTCGAAGGGCAGGGGATTGAGCGCTTCGTCAATTTGTCTTTGCAAAACGGCATAGGCATTTGGGGCGTCCGCCGGAAAAGCCGTCTCACGATTACAGCCTATGTCACGCTTGAGGACTTTTATAAATTGCGCCCTTTGGTTAGAAAACTCCATTGCAAGGTGCATATCGTCCGCAAACGCGGCGTTCCTTTTGCTCTTATCAGACGGCGTTCCAGAGGTGTTCTGCTTCTGGGGTGGATATTGGTGTTAGCGGCGCTCTTTGTTGCATCCCGCTACGTATGGTTTATAGACGTCGAAGGATGCTACCAGATAGAGGAAGCGGAAGTACGCAGAATGCTTGACGATATGTCGGTGAAATCCGGCATGGCCCGAAGCGGATTAGCTGCAGCCGATATAGGAAAGCAGCTTAAGGCCATGGATGGCCGCATTGCATGGGCGGGTGCAAGCGTCAGCGGCGTTGTGCTTAAAGTTGAGATCGTTGAGGCAGCCGAGGAACCCAATAGCCCAAAGGATACTTCTCCGGTCAGCATATACGCCGCAAAGGATGGAGTAATAACAGAGATTTTAGCTTTGAAGGGCAAGCCGCAGGTAGAGCTTGGCCAGGCGGTACAAGCCGGCGACCTTTTGATAAACGGCGACCTTAGGACAGAGGGCGCCCCTGGGTATATGGTACATGCCGACGGAACCGTTAGGGCTAAGGTGGCATACAGCTTCTCAGTTAAAGCGGGGCCGGAGCTTACCAGCCTTGCCCGAACCGGCCGCTCGAGCGACTACACTGAAGTATGGCTGTTTGGCCGGTGCATTAAAAGCGGTGCTGGTGAATTCCAAAATTATGAAACCGAGCTGGAACGGGAATCGCCTATAAATGGATTGTTTCTTCCGTTGGTGATTAAAAGCGGAAAATGCTATGAACTGCAGGAGACGGCCCATACTGCGACAGAGACTGAACTTCGGGAGACCGTAATTATTATGGCCGACCAAAAGCTCTCGTCAATTATTCCTAAGAATGCGCGCATACTATCTAAGTCGAGTGAACTCACCTTGCAGGAAGACGGGTCAGTGGTCGCGGTGATAAACGTTACGACAGAGGAAGATATAGGCGAGGTGCGTTCAATTACGGATTCACCTCTGCCATAAGGGCTTCTTAATGCTTTTATAAGGAGAGAATGTGCCTATATTAGGCAAAAGGGTTAATATGGAAGAAAACAACGTATTGGATAAAGAGACGGTTGACAGGCCCGGTGAAAAACCGGCTGCAATAACCGACCGCATTGAGGCCGAATCAATGGACGAGCTTATCAGACTGTTCGGCGTTTTCGATGAAAATCTGCGCATAATCGAAGAGGAAACAGGGGTGCGTATGGCAACCGAGTCCGATTGTGTGAGGGTCAGCGGCAACGAGGATTCGGTTAAGCTGGCAAAGACCGTAACAGACAAGCTGTTGACCATGCTTAGGCGCGGCGAGGCAATAGACAGAAGCAGAATTCGCTACGCTATTGACCTTGCGAAAGAGGGGAACGCCGACCTTATCGAAGAACTTATGGACGACGTAGTAGCCTTTACCAACAAGGGAAGACAAATAAAGTGCAAGACTCTGGGACAGAAACGATATGTAAGGGCATTAAAGCAACACACTGTCGTTTTTGGCATCGGTCCAGCAGGAACGGGCAAAACTTACCTTGCGGTGGCTATGGCCGTTTTGGCCTATAAAAACAAAGAGGTTTCAAAAATAATCCTTACGCGCCCCGCCGTAGAGGCGGGTGAAAAACTGGGCTTTCTCCCAGGGGATCTGCAAAACAAGGTCGATCCGTATCTTAGGCCGCTATATGACGCCCTATATGATTTTCTTGGCTCGGAAGGTTTTAAAAACCTAAGCGAACGCGGAGTAATCGAGGTAGCTCCGCTTGCGTACATGCGCGGACGTACGCTTAATGACGCTTATATCATCTTGGACGAAGCTCAGAACTGCACTATTGAACAGATGAAGATGTTCCTTACGCGCTTTGGAGAAGGATCCCGGGTGGTGGTGACCGGCGATATAACGCAGATTGACCTCCCCAGGGAGCGCAAAAGCGGCCTTGTCCATGCTTTAGGAGTTTTAAATGACGTGGAGGGTATCGGCATGATATACTTAACCCACAAGGATGTCGTACGGCACGAGATGGTGCAGCGTATTATAAAGGCATATGACAAGGCTACGAAAAGGGAGCCGCAAAACCAATAAAACTGTTTGGGGATGTATAGGATGGTTAAAAAAACGGGGGGAAATAAGCTGTTTACACGCTATAAACCATTGGTGTCGATGTTGCTTTTGACAACGGCGCTTGCTTTAAGCTACCTTATAGCCTGCTTATCGCTTACGCCCCCGCGCTACGAGCTTGAAGTGGGAGACACGGTTACAAGGACGGTGTACGCCAACAGGGATATAAAAAACGAGGCTGCCACGGAGATACTTAGAAATGCAGCCAGGGAGAACACCCCCCCTATATATCGTATTGACGAGGAATTAAAGAACAGCCTTATTTATGACACGGAGGCATTCTTTGATTCGGTAAAATCGATGCGTTCAAGAGCATTGCTTATGTTGCATGAAGATAAACGCGCCGAGGCCCCAAATATGGCTCCCAAAGAATGGAGCGACGCTATAAGCGATACCGCAAACATACAGGAGCTTATGAATATACTTACGCTTCCAGTTAGCCAAAACCAGCTTTTTGAGCTTTTGGCGGCTTCAGACCCAACTGTACAGCTTCTATATAACGCCGTAGTACCCAAGATCACTACGAACCTGGCCATGCTCGCCGCTGAAAAAGTAGACGCTGTACGGGATTTATGCATGAGGGAACTCAATGCGTCGGGAGGTCTTACCGAGGAGCTGAAGAATGTTGGCGGGCTGCTTTTTGACAGGTACATTCAACCCACATACCTTATTGACGAACAGGCCACTGAGGATGCCCGCAATGAGGCGGCGCTGGCCGTTACGGATGAGGTAATAAAAAACGGAGAAGTAATAGTATCTGAGGGAAGCAGGCTTACCGCCATACAGTACACGCTTCTGTGTGATCTTGGCATTATAAGAGACGCAAGCGCGGATATTTCAACGCACGTCGGCATTGCCGTATATGTTCTAATTGCCTTTGGAGCGTTTTTTGCATATATGTACTTTTGCTGCAAGAGCGTCTTAAACAATTTAAGGCAGATGTCAATCATTGCAATCGCGCTTTTGATGATGCTGTTGTCATCATGGGCCTGCCGTATGCTTTCCGTTCATTTTATGCCTTACATAATAGCTGCAATGATGACGGCTTTGCTTGTAGGCGAACGGCCCGCTTACGCAGTATCCGTGCTTTCGGGGGCTATTATGGGCCTGATTGCGGGCGGACAGGGAAATGAAATATTTAACAGCAATACTGTGATTGTATGTCTTGGTGCTGTTCTTGGCGGCATTGCGTCCACGCTGATTCTTAGAAAGGCCCAAAAACGCGGTACTGTCATTACAGCCGGCCTCGTGGGCGGAGCCACGGCCGCGCTAATGGTATTATGCGTGTATATTGCGCTGGGTTCTCCGGCAGTTGACGTATTGAAGGACGCGGCGCTTACGGTTGGCGGGGGCCTGCTGGCTGCTGTGCTTTGCGCGGGTACTTCCCCTGTTTGGGAAAGCCTGTTTGATATATCAACCGGCGCCAGGCTGAATGAGTTGACAAACACAAACCATCCGCTTATAAAACAGCTCATGACTGAGGCGCCTGGAACTTATCACCATTCGGCAATGGTTGCTTCCCTCGCCGAAGCGGCAGCCGAAGCCATCGGAGCCAACGCTCCGCTTGCACGCGTAGGCGCCTACTTCCATGACGTCGGCAAGCTGAGACGGCCCAAGTACTTTAAAGAGAACCAGGATCCAAATGAAAATATTCATGATTCGCTGAGCCCCGCTGAAAGCGCGTCAATAATAATAGCGCATCAGCATGACAGCGTTGTTTTACTGCAAAAGTACAGGCTTCCTTCGGACGTTATAAAAATTGCCGGAGAACATCATGGGAACTCACTTATGGCCTACTTTTATTTCAAGGCGCAGCAGGAATCCGATGCGCCTGTAAATCAAAAGGAGTTCCGTTATTCGGGAAGCCGTCCCTCCTCTGTTGAGAGTGCCATCGTTATGCTTGCCGATTGCTGCGAAGCAGCCGTCCGTTCCATCAACTCGGCCGATAAGGCCAAAGTGGAGGAAATGGTACATAAGGTAATAGCCTCAAAATATTCCGATAAGGATGGTCTGCTTATGAACGCCCCTCTTACGCTCGCACAGATAACTATTGTGGAACGGTCTTTTCTTAAGACGTTTCTCGGACTGTTGCACGAGCGCATAGAGTACCCTGAATGATCGTGCATGAGAATTCGAACATGCACCGGAGGTTAGATTATGCTGGATATACTTGTTCGCGTGGAGGGCTTAGACGATAGCCTTCAATACATAATTGCTATGGCTGTCAATTCGGCGCTTGGTAACAGAGGGCGTCAGGGTGATGTTACCGTAGCTATAGTTGACGACGCTGAAATCAGGCGCATGAACAGGGAATACAGGGGAATCGATTCGCCAACCGATGTGCTGAGCTTTCCCGCGCATGAGGGTTTTATGCTATTGTCTGAACCGGACGCCTTCTTAGGCGATATAGCCATATCGGTAGATAGGGCCAGGTTACAAGCCGATGAATATGGGCATTCTATTGAACGTGAGCTTGCGTTTCTCACGATACATGGTATGCTTCATCTGCTTGGCTTTGATCACATACTCAAGGAGGATGAGGAGGAAATGATTGCTCTTCAAGATCAAATACTACGTGAAATGGGGTGCTCAAGATGAAGCCCATACACGATCTGGAGATAAAAAATATGCTCCGAATGGCCAACGATGCGCGCGACAGGGCGTATGTCCCTTATTCAGGCTTCCGCGTCGGCGCGTGCATCAAGGGGGAAACCGGAGCATATTATCTCGGGTGCAATGTGGAAAACGTTTCATACGGAGCTACCAACTGCGCGGAAAGGACCGCGCTGTTTAAGGCGATATACGAAGGCGAGCGCGCCTTTGACGCTCTGGCTATAGTATCAGACAGCCACAATTTTACAGTGCCTTGCGGCATATGCAGGCAATCGCTGTCCGAATTCTGCGACGACGATATGCCCGTGATATGTTCAAATGGCGTTGGCAAATATAAGGTTATGCGATTTGGAGAGCTGTTCCCATATGCGTTTGCTCCACAGGACATAAGGCCATGAGCGGACAAAGCTATCGTTCGGGGTTTATATCAATAGTCGGCTCTCCTAATGTCGGCAAATCAACTCTGACCAATGCTTTTGTCGGCCAGAAGGTGTCAATCGTTTCAGAGCGTGCCCAGACGACGCGCAACAGGATAATGGGAGTTATGACCAGGTCAGGGTATCAAATTGTATTTTTGGATACCCCCGGAGTAACTACGCCCAAAAACCGGCTCGGAGAGTACATGCTTAAATCCGCATATGAAACGCTCAACGAGGTGGACGCCGTTGTGCTTGTTATAGACGCAACAAGGGGCGTAGGACCTAAGGACGAAGCTCTGATAGCCAGGCTCGCCTCGGCCAAATCGCCTGTAATCGCAGTAATAAATAAGGTTGACGCATCCAATCTGGCCGGCATAGAGGAGATTGAGGAGTATCTGTCACATCAGGTCTTTATAAAGCGCATGTTCAGGATATCCGCTATGAAGAGAACTGGGTTAGCGGAGCTGGAGCGCGCCCTTAGCGAACTTCTCCCCGAAGGCCCCCAATACTTCCCTCCTGATATGATAACCGACATGCCTGAGCGCGTGATTCTTGGCGAGATAATACGGGAAAAAGCCTTAAATATGCTAAGGCAGGAAATTCCGCATGGAGTGGGCGTGTTTATAGACAAGATTGAATATGGAGATACCGGCATCTGCAATATATGGGCGACAATATACTGCGAGCGAAACAGCCATAAGGGAATAATTATCGGCAGGCAGGGTTCGATGCTCAAGAGGATTGCCTCCGATGCGCGTAAGGATATGGAATGGCTGCTCGGGTGCAGGATAAACCTTCAGGTGTGGGTTAAGGTTAAAGAGGACTGGCGAAACAGTCTAAGCGTGATGCGTGAGCTCGGATATGAGTAACGGAAGACGAATAGCAGCATGAAAAGAAGGCGTCGAATACGCCTTTGACTGTCAAAAGACCTCGGGATCGTCAAGGGCCGCAGCCCTTGACTTTTCCTTCGGCTCTGACAACATGCGCGTAAGAGCCGGAGGAAAACCGTGCGGTTTTCGTTCTTTGCGGATTTTGCCGCACGGGAACCCGAAGGACGGGAGGAAAAATCCGTAACCTCAAAAAAGTGGCGTAACCGCTTTTTTGATACGCTAAAAAGGCGTCTAAGACGCCCTTTCAAAACAAAGGATTGCTTTTTAGATATAGTTAGAAGTCAAACCTATACCGAAGTTCCCCGTGTCTTGCCTGGTGTATCAACGGATTTAACCGCCTTGTACATCAAATATGCTCCTATTCTGCCCGTATCCGAAAATTCCCTCCATAGCTCCTCTGCCGTACGCTTTGTCGTATCCATATGAGTCCTCCCTTATTTGATCTGTACGTAAATATTATCCCGCACGCAAAAGCGCAAAATACGATGCAAAATTTGGAGAAGTAAACGATGAACGCAACCTTGAGCGGAATAGTGCTCAGATACGCCGACTACCGCGACAACGACCGGATGCTTACGCTTTTTACAAGGGAGGCGGGAAAGCTGGCCGTATTGTCACGTGGCTGCCGCCGCTCTGGGAGTCCCCTATTGTCCTCATCTCAGTCATTCGCATACTCAGAGCTGGTATTATTTCATAATAAGGGACGTTACTATCTCAATTCGGCCGATCTTCGCGAAAGCTTCTACTCGATAAGTTCTGACGTGGATCGATTCGCTTCAGGCTCGTACATGGTTTCATTAATTGACGCACTCATGGCTGAAGGTGAATCGAACGAAACCATGTTTACCTTGCTGTATCACGCTCTAAGCTTTTTGTCATATTCGGATAGCTCGCCGCTGGATCTTGCATTGTTCTTTACCGTTCGGGCGCTTTCTATAGCCGGCTATTCTCCTTCACTTACGCACTGCGCCATATGCGGCAGGGATTTAAGAATGATGAGGAAGGCGGGGTTCTCAGCCGCTAACGGCGGCGCTGTATGTGACGCATGCAAGGGTTCGGGTTTGACTTACGTCAGCGCCCTTTCTCTTGAAGCGGTAAGGCGCATGATACACCTACCCGACGCGGATATACAAAAGGTGGTTCTGCCCCAGGCGGTTCGTGAAGAGCTTAAGTCCGCTTTGAAGGGCTATGTAGAGTATATACTGGATAAAAGGATTAAAGCGTTTGACATGCTATAGCCATCATGCCCATCCCTTTGGCACAAACTTGCTTTCATAATCGTTTACAGCGTATCTGTCCGTCATGCACGCGATATAATCGGAAACAATGCGTTCCCGCCCGTCCTGTTCGATATGCATTTTAAATTCGTCTGGCAAGGAGTCTATATGCCCTAAATAATATAGATATAATTGCTCTATTACACGTGCCGCCTTTCCTTCCTCTCGCTTCGCTATCGGGTTAAAGTATACCCTTTCAAACATAAAATCCCTCAATTTTTCAAACTCCTGCCCTACCCCATCGGACATTGCAATGCAGGGTTTATCCATACTATTTAATAATACATCCGTTATCATGGCGTTTATGCGGTCCCCATGAGCGCTGCCAAGGACGGCAGTACAGCTTTCAGGTATATCCTCAGCCTTTAGAACATGCGCCCTCAGAGCATCGTCAATGTCGTGATTTATGTACGCTATTCGGTCCGCTATGCTTACAACCTCGCCTTCGAGAGTAGCCGGACATCCGCTCTTTTTATGGTTTACTATACCGTCCCTTACTTCAAATGTCAGATTAAGCCCTCTCCCCCCATTTTCAAGCAAGCTTACGATTCTTAGGCTCTGCACGTTGTGCTCAAAACCGCCCGGTACCAAACGGTTCAGCACAGCCTCTCCGGCATGGCCAAAGGGCGTATGCCCCAAGTCATGTCCAAGGGATATCGCCTCGGTTAGGTCTTCGTTTAGCCTAAGCCCTCTGGCTATCGTTCTGGCGATTTGCGACACCTCAAGCGTATGCGTCAAGCGCGTCCGGTAATGGTCGCCAGCCGGCGACAGGAATACCTGCGTTTTATGCTTAAGCCGTCTGAAAGATTTACAGTGAACTATTCTATCCCTGTCGCGCACAAAATCGGTTCTTACCGGACACGGCTCCATCGGCTGTTCCCGGCCCCTTGTCTCGCATGACAGCGACGCATATGGAGAGAGAAGCCTTTTTTCCAGTTCCTCGACCCTATGTCTTATTTCTGCCGATATGCCTGTGGTCATGCCGACTGCCTCCTTGTTATAGCTGAGCGTTTACTCTAATATGCACGTTGCCTTCATCGTTTCATCGATAGTATGAGCGGTAGCGCTACAGGTTCATATTTGATATAAGTATGATCCAATCGTCAAGCACACCAAAAGCTGTCTTTAGATATTCATGACCGATTGCAAAACCAGGCTTTCAGTTTGCGGCCTGGGGCAGCATTGATCATTATCGACAGTCCCTTTACCGCCTGTACAGAGCGTTGCCCTGAGAGTACGTTTTGGGTTGCTGCGCCTTGCCCCTCCAACCGCTTGGCTTTCTACCCAAGCGATTGCTTCCCGCCGCTCTTAACCCTTATATGACATTTTAAAAAACAGAAGAATACCGCAAGGCTGCAGGATATTATCTCCACAAAAACGAATGGGAGCATATAACTGCTGATGTTTGCCTCTGATACATATTATATGGTAAGCCCTTTGTGAAAACAAGCGGCTTCTAGTACACCGATATAAATTAGCTTGTAATCTGCTGGCTTTATACTGCCCCATGTTCTTATCTTTTCTTTATACTTTTTTAAGCCTATTTAATCCTATACTTTTCCCCTCTTTATTTCGATGGCAGTATCATTAAATCGTAAGGAGGGATACAAGATGATTAAAATCTTAAAATCCATTCAGAAAACTGAACTCAAGTTTGACACCGAAGCGGAGCGTTTCTTTTCACGCCATCCGTTTCTTGGGTACTTAACCGCCTTTATTATAATGCCGTTGTTTATCCTTGCGGCGGTGTTTGCCTGCACAACTGCGGTCATCTTTCCCTTTGCATTGATTTTCGGGTGGCTTTAATCTTTATACCGTCTTTATACCGTTTAAAGTGGCTTTATACCATTTTAAGATAAAGAGCTATATATTGTTTTGCAAAGGGGGGATAACAGGTATGCAGATAATCATAGCTTTGATTGGCATATGCGCAGCGGCATTGCTGCTGTGGTATGTTTACATCCTAATGAGGGGAGATACGAGGGTATGAATGCAGTTTTGCAATACGTATTGTATTTGGTAGCGCTGGTGGCGCTAGCGATCCCGCTAGGCACTTATATAAAAAAGGTGATGTTTGGAGAGAAAACCTTTCTATCCAAAATCCTGACGCCCTGTGAAAACGCCGTCTATAGGGTAATGAGCGTCAAAAAGGACGAGCAGATGGGTTGGAAGAAGTACGCGGTCAGCGTGCTTATCTTTTCAGGTATAGGGCTTATTTTCCTGTTTCTGCTTCAGCTGCTCCAAGGCGTCCTTCCTGGAAACCCGCAGGGGCTTTCAGGTGTAAAATGGGATTTATCCTTTAATACAGCCGCCAGCTTTGTCACAAATACCAACTGGCAGGCATACAGCGGCGAATCCACCTTAAGCTATCTTACACAGGCAGTCGGTCTTACCGTGCAGAACTTTGTATCCGCGGCAACAGGTATCGCCGTATTGTTTGCGTTGATTCGCGGCTTTATGAAGGTCAAAAGCGACGGTCTGGGCAACTTTTGGGTAGACCTGACAAGAACCGTCGTCCATATTCTGATCCCGCTGAATCTTGTTATTTCCCTCTGTCTTGTTGGCGGCGGCGTTATTCAAAATCTCAAACCCGCGGAAACCGTAGCACTGATTGAGCCGATTGCAGTCAGTGCGGACGGCGAAATCATTGAAAACGCCAACATCGATTTAGAGGCGGGTATCGTCGAGATTGACGGGGAACTCGTCCCGAACGCGCAGATTGTGACGGAGCAGTTCGTACCTATGGGACCGGCGGCGAGTCAGATCGCCATTAAGCAGTCTGGCACAAACGGCGGCGGATATATGGGCGTAAACTCGGCGCATCCGCTGGAAAATCCCAATGGCTTTACAAATTTTATTGAGATGATTTCCATTCTGCTCATTCCTGCCGCCTTGTGCTTTACCTTTGGCCGTGCGGTGAAAAACAAAAAACAGGGTGTCGCTATCTTTATGGCAATGTTCCTGTGTCTTATTGTCGCGCTGGGCTGTATCGCCGTAAATGAGCACGCCGCTACTGCACAGCTTATACAGGATGGAGATGTAAATATATCTATGACAGGACAGGCAGGCGGCAATATGGAGGGCAAGGAGAGCCGCTTCGGCATCGCTTCCTCGTCTACGTGGGCTGCCTTTACCACCGCCGCTTCCAACGGCTCTGTAAACTCCATGCACGACAGCTACACGCCCCTTGGCGGTATGATCACCATGCTGCTGATGCAGCTTGGCGAGGTCATCTTTGGCGGCGTAGGCTGCGGGCTTTACGGTATGCTGGCGTTTGCGATCCTCACCGTGTTTATCGCCGGTCTGATGGTAGGCAGAACGCCGGAATTCCTTGGAAAGAAGATCGAACCGTATGAGATGAAATGGGCTGTTCTGATTTGCCTTGCAACGCCGATTGCAATTCTCGTTGGCAGCGGCATCGCGGCGGCTGTTCCTGAGGTTGCAAACAGTCTTAACAATGGTGGCGCGCACGGCTTTTCCGAAATGCTTTATGCCTATTCCTCTGCCGGAGGAAACAATGGCTCCGCCTTCGCAGGCTTTAATGCGAACACGGTGTTTTTGAATGTGAGTCTCGGTCTTGTAATGCTCTTTGCAAGGTTTGTGCCCATTATAGGTACGCTTGCCATTGCCGGCAACCTCGCAGGGAAGAAAAAGATCGCGACAACCGCGGGAACGCTTTCCACCACCAACGCCATGTTCGTGTTCCTACTGATTTTCATTGTTTTGCTGGTCGGCGCACTCAGCTTCTTCCCGGCTTTGGCGCTCGGTCCCCTTGCTGAATTCTTCAGCAGTATCCTGTAAAGGAGGAATCTATATGTCTACACAAATAAAAAGTGCGTTTGCTGACCGTAAAATGGTTAAAAGCGCTGTTCGGGATTCCTTTATAAAGCTTAACCCAAAAACACAGGCAAAGAACCCGGTCATGTTTTTGGTTTACATTTCCGCCTTTCTCACAACTGCGCTCTGGCTGGTTTCACTGTTTGGCATCAAGGACGCGCCAAGCGGTTACACCCTTGCCATTGCCGTGATACTATGTTTTACAGTACTGTTTGCCAATTTTGCCGAGGCGATTGCCGAGGGAAGGGGCAAGGCCCAGGCTGATTCCCTGCGCGCTTCCAAAAAGGATGTTGACGCACACAAAATCCCCTCAGCAGCGGAGAAGGACAAGGTTACGGTCGTGTCCTCCGCCTCTCTCAAAAAAGGAGATATTGTCCTTGTAAAAGCCGGTGAGCAGATACCGGCCGACGGCGAAGTGATCAGCGGCGCGGCCTCCGTGGATGAAAGCGCGATCACAGGTGAATCCGCACCTGTGATTAGAGAAGCAGGCGGCGACAGAAGCGCGGTGACGGGCGGCACAACGGTGCTGTCCGACTGGATCATCGTGCGGGTGACAAGCGAGGCAGGCGAGAGCTTTCTTGACAAGATGATCGCCATGGTCGAGGGCGCGGCACGCAAAAAAACGCCTAACGAAATTGCCCTGCAAATATTCCTTGTTGCGCTGTCGATAATCTTTATTCTTGTGACGCTTTCCCTCTATACTTATTCGATCTTTTCAGCAAAGCAGGCGGGTATCGAAAACCCTACCTCGATCACCACCCTTGTGGCGCTGCTTGTCTGCCTTGCGCCTACCACCATCGGCGCGCTGCTATCTGCGATTGGCATCGCCGGAATGTCAAGGCTTAATCAGACAAACGTTCTTGCTATGAGCGGCAGAGCGATTGAGGCCGCGGGCGATGTGGACATTTTAATGCTGGATAAGACAGGTACGATAACCCTTGGCAATCGGCAGGCGGCAGAGCTGATTCCCGTAGATGGTACGGATATAGGTGAGCTTGCCGATGCAGCCCAGCTTTCCTCTCTTTCAGACGAAACGCCGGAGGGACGCAGCGTAGTCGTGCTTGCCAAAGAACAGTTCGGGATTCGCGGCAGGAGCCTTGCTGATAAGGGAGTAAAGTTCGTTCCCTTTACGGCAGCCACCCGCATGAGCGGCGTGGATTTTGACGGGAATGAGATACGAAAGGGCGCCGCGGACGCAATACAGACTTATGTGACCCATGCGGGCGGACTGTACTCCGAAGAATGCGACGGGGTGGTAAAAGCTATTGCTTCCAAAGGCGGTACGCCCCTTGTAGTAGCCAAAAATCACAAAATCCTCGGCGTGATTTATCTTAAGGACATTATCAAGCAGGGTGTAAGTGAAAAGTTTGCCGACCTGCGGAAAATGGGAATCAAAACCATCATGATCACCGGTGATAACCCGATGACAGCCGCTGCCATTGCCGCCGAAGCCGGTGTGGATGATTTTCTTGCCGAAGCTACGCCTGAGGGCAAGCTGTCCATGATTCGTGATTTTCAGCAAAAAGGCCATTTGGTAGCGATGACCGGCGATGGAACAAACGACGCGCCGGCTCTGGCGCAAGCGGATGTGGCCGTCGCCATGAACAGCGGCACACAGGCGGCTAAGGAAGCGGGCAACATGGTTGACCTTGATTCCTCGCCCACAAAGCTGATCGACATCGTGCGAATCGGCAAGCAGCTTTTGATGACCCGCGGCAGCCTGACAACCTTTTCCATCGCCAACGACGTGGCAAAATATTTTGCCATCATTCCGGCGCTGTTTATGGGGCTTTACCCGGGGCTTTCAGCCTTGAACATTATGGGGCTTCACTCGCCCCAGAGCGCTGTGCTGTCCGCCATTATCTACAACGCTCTGATTATCATTGCGCTGATTCCTTTGGCGCTCAAGGGCGTAAAATATCGGGAAGTCCCTGCAGGCAAGCTGTTGTCACGAAACCTTTTGATTTATGGACTTGGCGGCCTGGCAGCTCCCTTTATCTTTGTAAAGCTCATTGATATGCTGCTTGTTCTGTTCGGCATAGCATAAGGAGGTATTCAAAATGAAAACACTGAAGCAAATTATTCCAAAGGCCGCAGTCATATTTTTGATATTTACTCTGGTTTGCGGCGTTTTATATACAGGCGTTGTCACAGGACTTGCGCAGCTTATCTTTCCTAAGCAGGCGAACGGCAGCATTATCGAGGTGGACGGAAAGAAATACGGCTGTGAACTGCTTGGGCAGAAGTATACGGATGACGGCCATATGTGGGGACGCATTATGAATATTGATGTAAGTACCTATATCGATGAAAACGGCAAAGTGCTGATGTATGCAGCGCCCTCCAACTTAAGCCCCGCCAGCGAGGAATACCAACAGCTTGTCAAGGAGCGTGTAGAGAAGCTGCGCGCGGCAAATCCAGATATGGAGGAAAGCGCCGTCCCCGTGGACTTGGTAACCTGTTCCGGCAGCGGTCTTGATCCGCATATTTCTCCTGCGGCAGCGGAATATCAGGTAGCGCGGATCTCCAAAGCGCAGAACATGACCGAGGACGAGGTGCGCGCTATTATTAAAAAATGCACTGACGGAAGATTCCTTTGGATTTTCGGGGAAGAAACCGTGAATGTGCTAAAGGTCAACCTGATGTTGGACGGTATTATTGCACAATAACGGGTTCCTGCGGTAAAATAACCGCAGGAATTTTTCGTCTTATGTTATAATATATCGTGATAGTCCCATTGACGGAAGCGCTTAAGGTGGTAAATATGGAAACACCCAGACAGGACCCCGAAATACTGCTTCGGGCAATAAAAAAGGATGAAGCGAACGCGCATCGCGGACATCTGAAAATATTTTTTGGTTACGCGGCAGGCGTGGGCAAAACCTACGCTATGCTGAAAGCCGCCCACAGCGCCAAGCAAAACGGCATTGATGTTGTTGCAGGCTATGTAGAGCCTCACGCCAGACCCGCCACTTCAGCACTATTAAACGGATTGGAATGCCTTGCGACAAAAAGGCTGCTTCAAAGCGGCATCGCCGTGAATGAGTTTGACCTTGACGCCGCTCTGGCGCGCCGTCCTCAGTTAATCCTTGTGGATGAGCTTGCCCACACCAACGCCGAGGGCAGCCGTCATACCAAGCGATATCAGGATATAGAGGAGCTGCTTAAAGCGGGCATTGATGTGTATACGACAGTGAATGTGCAGCACATTGAAAGCCTGAACGATATGGTAGCCTCCATAACGGGTGTGTTGGTGAGAGAAAGGATTCCTGATTCCGTTTTTGACAACGCACAGCAGGTTAAGCTTGTGGACATTGAGCCGGAGGAATTATTGGAAAGGTTAAGGGAGGGCAATGTCTATGAGGGCAAGCAGGCCCAGCGCGCGGCCCAAAATTTCTTTACGGCAGAAAACTTAACTGCTTTGAGAGAGCTCGCGCTGCGCCGTTGTGCGGACAGGGTAAATCTTCTGACTGAAAGCGCAAGAGTAAAAAAGCGCGGCGATTATCACACCGACGAGCATATTTTGGTGTGCCTGTCCTCCGCCCCATCGAATGCAAAAATCGTACGCACGGCCGCGAGAATGGCAGCCGCCTTTAAGGGCAGCTTTACGGCGCTATTTGTAGAAACGCCGTCCTTTGCAGTCATGGGCGAGGAGGATAAAAACCGCTTGCGCTCCAATATACGCCTTGCCGAGCAGTTGGGCGCGACCATAGAAACGGTTTATGGCGAGGATGTTTCCTATCAAATTGCGGAGTTTGCCCGTCTTTCCGGCGTCTCAAAAATTGTCGTTGGGCGAAGCAGCGCCAAACGCCGCCACTTTTTTAGCAAACCAACTTTAACGGAAAAACTGACAGCCGTTGCGCCTAATCTGGATATCCACATCATTCCAAATGTATCGTCGGGCAGCTTATATCGTGCGAAAAAGGCAAAGAAGGAGGTTTCCTTCTCCATCTCCTTACTTGATACGGCAAAGAGTGTGCTAATCCTGCTTTTGGCAACGCTGATCGGCTTCGCCTTTTCAAAGCTGGGATTTACGGAAGCAAATATAATTACCGTATACATCTTAGGCGTGCTTGTAACCTCCATCGTCACCAAAGCGAGAATATATAGCTTAATTTCCTCTATTGTCAGCGTTTTAGTGTTCAACTTCTTCTTTACCGTGCCTAAGTTCACCTTTGTGGCATACGACAAGGGATATCCCGTAACCTTTGCCATTATGTTTATAGCGGCGCTGTTGACAGGCTCCCTTGCCGTGAAACTCAAGAGTCAGGCAAAACAGTCGGCACAGGCCGCATTCCGTACCAAGGTGCTGTTCGATACCAATCAGCTTCTGCAAAAAGCCCGCTCCGACGATGAGATCATGACCGTCACGGCAAATCAGCTTATCAAGTTATTAGGCAGGGACGTGGCGGTATATCCCATAAACGGCGGCAGCCTGGATAACCCGCTCATCTTTTCCATCGCTGAAAAAAGCGATGAGCTTGTGTCGGAAAATGAAAAGGCGGTGGCGGCATGGGTACTGAAAAACAATAAGCACGCCGGCGCTACAACGAATACTCTTGGAAGCGCAAAATGCCTGTATCTCTCCATTCGCATCAACGATACAGTGTACGGCGTTGTAGGCATCCATATTAACGGCATTCCACTTGACTCCTTTGAGAAAAGCGTTTTGCTGTCCATTCTCGGCGAGTGTGCTTTGGCGCTTGAGAACAGCCGCAACATACGTGAAAAGGAACAGGCGGCGGTGCTGGCCAAAAACGAGCAGCTGCGGGCCAACCTTCTGCGGGCGATTTCCCACGATCTGCGAACGCCGCTGACCTCTATATCCGGCAATGCCAGCAATCTTCTTTCAAACGGCGCAGGCTTTGACGCGGAAACGAAGGCGCAAATTTATACGGACATTTATGACGATTCCATGTGGCTTATCAATCTTGTGGAAAACCTCCTGTCCGTTACCCGTATTGAGGAAGGCAGGATGAATCTGAAGCTCTCCGCCGAGCTGATGGAGGAGGTCATTGCTGAAGCGCTCAAGCATATCAATCGCAAGAGCGTAGAGCATCATATTACGGTGCAAAGCAGTAATGATTTCATTTTAGCCAAGATGGACGCCAAGCTTATCGTGCAAGTGATTATTAATATTGTTGACAATGCGATCAAGTACACGCCCGCTGGGTCGAACATCTTGATTGCCACCAAAAAGGAGAACGGCTTTGTAACCGTTTCCATCTTAGACGATGGCCCAGGCATTGCTGATGACATAAAGTCCCGCGTTTTCGATATGTTCTTTAGCGGGGCAAGCAAGGTGGCGGACAGCCGCCGCAGTTTAGGACTCGGTCTTTCCCTGTGTAAGTCCATCATCGTTGCTCACGGAGGAGAAATAACGGTGGAGGATAACAACCCGCAGGGAACGATCTTTACATTTACATTACCGGCTGGGGAGGTAGAAATTCATGAATAAACCTAATATCTTGGTCGTGGAGGATGATGCTCCTGTCCGCAATCTCATTACCACGACGCTGAAAGCACACGATTACAAATATATAACGGCTAAAAACGGAGCGTCCGCTATTTTGGAAGCGTCCTCCCATAATCCTGATATCGTGCTGTTGGATTTGGGGCTGCCCGATATGGACGGCGTGGAGATCATTAAGAAAATCCGGACATGGTCAAATATGCCCATCATTGTTATCAGCGCAAGAAGCGAGGATACCGATAAGATCGAAGCCCTTGACGCAGGTGCGGACGATTATCTGACAAAGCCGTTCTCGGTTGAAGAACTGCTTGCCCGTTTGCGCGTTACACAACGCAGGCTTGCAAGTGCGAAGGGCGAATCTTCCGGTATATCCGTATTTCAAAACGGGAAGCTGCGTGTGGACTATGCCGCAGGCTGCGCTTATATGAACGATGAGGAGCTGCACCTAACGCCTATTGAGTATAAGCTGCTCAGTCTGCTCTCGCACAACGTGGGCAAAGTGCTTACCCACACCTTTATTACTCGGAAGATATGGGGCAGCAGTTGGGATAACGATATCGCTTCCCTGCGCGTGTTTATGGCTACGCTCCGTAAGAAGCTTGAATCCGCGCCGGATTCGCCGCAGTTTATTCAAACCCACATCGGCGTTGGCTATCGAATGGTGAAGGTGGAGTAACCTTTCACAGGACAGAATTGGGCCATTTCACGCCCTGTTTTGCCGCGAAGGTAGTTTAAAATGGAAACGGAATGAATCCTTTGTTTAGACGGGCTTGGGAGAGGCAAAAATCTGCAATGAACTGTGCGTACGGGCATAAAGCGAAAAAAAGACGGGCATGGAACATAAATCACCGCCTTGATTAAAGAACCCGACAGATCAAATGCCATTCTGGCGAAGCGGCAGGGCTTTTGATATGAACGCCATTCAAGCGGCGCTTGGCGAAGTTGTCGAATTCTACGGCGCGAAAATGGATCAAAGCATCATTGAAAAGTTTATTTGCCGCATCACGCCGATTAATAACGGCTGTTATCGCTGGGATTTGAACTTTGCACCCGGCAAAAAGCAGCCGATTATCGGCTGACCCGCGGCCGCAAGGGAAATCAAGCTTAGACATAATAGAGTACGGTGAGAATGACGGGCATCCTCACCGTACATACGATAAGTCTATTCAGTTTTCAGCAGGCGGGACGATAGCCTACCTTTGTTTAATAGCAGCCTGCGCTGAACGGTACTCCGGTAGGACTTTTTGGACTACTGCGCCATACCCCTCTAATCACTTGGCTTATGACCCCAGCGACAACTTCCCACCATTTTTAACGCTTACTATCAAATTTGAGGAGGCCGAGGCGTACCGTAAAGCCGCCGGTTGCTATCTCCGTAAAAACCAATGGGAAGATTTAACCATTGACGTTTACCTTTAATACACACCTATTATAAAGGGAACTTTTTTGAATAACAAAACTAATTACATATTTGCGGATAGATTTTTCTTTTTATATAATATAGCTGTAAGGAGGCGGAAACGATGAAGCAGAAAAAGCATCTATATTTGAACGAATCAGAAACCAGCATTGTGCTACATAGCCTTGTCCGACTGAGAAACGCACTCATTGAGCAAGGGAGATATACTGATTGTGTGGACGAACTCATTTTGAAAGTAATGAACGCTCCAACCAAGCGACTGAAAATTTCATGACGATTACTTATCTAAGCCGTTTATTCTGAAAAGAGTAAACGGCTTTTTTATGTCATACATAGCCGTTCACTTCATATGCAGTGGACGGCTAAATCTATGTAAAGGAGGAAACCCTGAATGGCAAACTGCAAAGTCATTGCGGTGACGAACCAAAAAGGCGGCGTTGGCAAAACGACCACAACGGCAAATCTCGGTGTCGGTCTGGCGATGGAGGGCAAACAGGTGTTGCTAATCGATGCTGACGCACAGGCATCTCTGACGCTTTCGCTTGGCTATCCGAAGCCTGATGAGCTGCCCGTTACACTTGCGGATATTATGCAGGATGTGATTGATGACACCCCTATTTCTGACGATCACGGTATTTTGCATCACGACGAGGGCGTTGACCTACTGCCTGCGAATATCGCATTGTCGGGTATGGAAATCAGGCTAATTAACGCTATGAGCCGTGAAAGTGTACTGCGGACATATATCAATGCGGTCAAACCCCATTATGATTATATCCTCATTGACTGTATGCCGTCACTTGGCATGATGCCAATCAACTCTCTGGCAGCAGCGGACAGCGTTATCATTCCGTCGCAACCGTCGTTTCTATCTGCAAAGGATCTTGATTTGCTTATGCACTCTATTTCGCAGGTAAAAAGGCAGATTAACCCCAAACTGAAAATTGACGGTATTCTGTTTACGATGGTTGACAGCCGCACCAATGAGGCAAAAGAAATCATTGCTTCTCTGCGTGCCCACTACGGCGAGAAAATTCGTGTGTTCGGAACAGAGATACCTTTTTCCGTAAGAGCTGCCGAAACCAGCGGCAGAGGTCAGAGTATTTATGCTCATGACAAAAACGGTAAAGTTGCCGCCGCTTATCGTGCGCTGACAAAGGAGGTGTTGGAGATTGAACGAAAAAATGAGAGATTTAGGACTGACGCCGTTAGATGACTTGTTTTCTACCGATGAAAGCCGGGCGGAATCACAGCTTGAAAAGGTCGTAACGCTGAACCCTGCTGAAATCTCCGACTTTCCGAATCATCCGTTCAAAGTCAAGCAAGATGATGCAATGGCTGAAATGGTTGAGAGCGTCCGAAAATACGGGGTGTTAGTTCCTGCTCTTGTGCGTCCGAAAGCTGACGGCGGATATGAAATGGTCGCAGGCCACAGGCGAAAGTTTGCGGCAGCTCTGGCTGAACTGGCGGAGATTCCCTGCATTGTCCGAAACCTGTCTGACGATGAAGCTACCATCATCATGGTAGACAGCAATCTCCAAAGGGAAACAATCTTACCATCTGAAAAAGCATTTGCCTATAAGATGAAGTTGGACGCTATGAAAAGGCAAGGTCAAAGGTCGGATTTAACTTCTGACCCACTGGGGCAGAAGTTAAAGGGTAAGGTTTCGGTTGAAGTATTAGCTGCTGATTCACCTGACGGGAAAACTCAAATACAACGTTTTATCCGATTAACCGAGCTTATCACACCGATTTTGGAAATGGTGGACGATGGCAAAATTGCTTTTCGTCCTGCTGTTGAACTTTCTTATCTTTCAAAAGAGCAACAGGAATCCCTATACAACACAATGGAGTGTGAGGATTGCACCCCATCTTTGGCACAGGCAATTAAAATGAAAGAGTTCAGCAAGGACGACAAACTGAGCGACGAAGTGATTCTTTCTATTATTCAGGAGGAAAAACCAAATCAAAAGGAACAATTCAAAATACCGAAAGAGCGTTTATCCAAGTATTTTGCGCCGGGGACGCCCGCACAAAAGATTGAAGATACCATTGTTAAGGCTTTGGAACTATACCGCAAACGCCAGCGGGATATGGAACGATAAAATCTACTGACAAGGGGGTACTATACCCAAAACAGGTCACGGTGAAGCGGCGTTGACCGTTCCCCCTCTCCACACCTCTCCCCCTCAAAACTACCTGTACTACCCGAAAAAGAAATATTTATAGGACAGCGAATTTCGTACCTTTGCGGAAATCCGCAAACATTCGTACAATGAAGCTGCAAAGGAGGCTTGCAATGTGAAAAAAGCAATGGCAATCGCTGTTATGACGGCATTCATTGTTTCTTTATCGGGTTGCGGGAACACGGATTATTCACAGTCAATTCAGAGTGATTCGGAAATCGAAGTGGTGACGAGTGAAACAGACGATAGCGCAAAGTCGGAAGAAAGTTTGTCTGTTTCTGTTTCGGACAGTAACAGGAAATCCGGCGAAAATTCAGAGGTGGTCGAAGCTGAAACGGAATCGGTACAATCGGAGGTTTCAAATCCGATTGCAGAACGAAGTCCTGCGGAGCAAACTCAACAGTCGCAGACTGCCGTTCCAAAGGACACACCGAATCCTGAACTGCCAAAAACGATTGAGCCTACGCCTGAACCAGAACCCGCATCGACACAGCCACCCGCAGAAGAACAGCAACCTGTGGAACAACCGCAAGAAACCACATCGACACATCAAGAACCCGCCGCACCCGAATTCAACATTCAGACTTGGATTGACTATGCCAAAACCTATGCTGTGAATGTGGGATTGCGGCTTGAAAGCTCGGCAACTGATTGTTGGGACAATCCTATTACCGCAGGAGCATACAGTTCATATCTGGAAAGGGATATTCAAAGCAGGCTGGATCGGTACAGCCGTGACGATGATATTACGGATGTCTGGATATGGGCGGAAGCACGCTCTGACGGAAGCTACGATTTGTATATTGGCTACGCATAAACAAAATCATTTTTTGAGAACGCATCGTGTAAACGGTGCGTTTTTTCATTTTAAGGAGGAATTCAAATTGAAAACACTGAAATCGAAAAGGTTTTTGTCGCTGCTGCTTGCGACATTGATGTGCGTTACCACCCTTGTAGGGTTCGGCACTACCGCTTATGCAGCAGAAGAAACCGATGAAATTTATCTCGTTTCCTTTCCCCGTGACGGGGACGCTAACTACGGTGGTGAATGGGGTCATGAAAGTTTAAGTTTTATGAACGGTTGGTCGTCCGACACTTCACGATTTACAACGATTCGTGCTATGAGCTCATATGACGGCAATATCTGCTATTGTATTGAACCCGGTGTTCCGCAGGAAACGGGCGACACTTTCACGAAAAAAGGCGAAAACTTTTGGGACAATTATCCCTCGTCATACAATCACACCATTTCGCCTGACGATATTAAGCTGTTTATCGGACGTATCTTTCAGTATGGTTACACGGGTACGATTTCGACCTCTTGGCGTTCACAGAATGAGGGCGGAGATAAACTGGCTCACGCAGTCGCCACGCAGCTTTTGGTTTGGGAAACGGTTGTTGGTGAGCGTGACACCGATTTCAACAAAGTCGGCACAGGCGGAAAGAACGCTATCCGCGAACAAATCAGCCCCAACCACCCGCTGTATAGCAAAATTATGGGCTACTACAATTCCATTGTCACAAGTGTTCAAACCCACTCCAAAGTACCGAGCTTTTTTGCAAAATCCGCAGGCAAAGCACAAAATATTGAACTCACATGGGACGGCGAGAAATATACCGCCACGCTTACAGACACAAACAATGTTCTTGCGAACTATTCTTTTTCCGCAAGCGTTTCGGGAATCCGTTTCTCCGTAAACGGAAACAGGCTGACAATTACCACCGATACTGCTCCCGAAAATACCGTAGCGATTACCGCTGAAAAGAGCAATTCACAAAGGCGCGGTGTTATCACTTGGACGGACGGCGTTTACGGCCCGAATGGGAAGCTGCAAGATGTTGTCACCTACGCACAGTCAGTCAACGACCCCGTGAAAGGGTATCTAAATCTCAAAGTAAGTTATGGCAGCGCCAAAATCGTAAAGACCAGCGAGGACGGAAATGTTGAGGGCGTTTCCTTTGTCATCACAGGCAACGGCGTGAATAAAACTGTTGTTACCGGCGCAGGCGGCACAATTCAGATTGATAACCTCACGCCCGGTGTTTACACCGTCACAGAACAGAATTATGATAAATACGAGCCGCAGGAAACTCGCCGCATTACGGTTATCAGCGGTCAGACAGCAACTGTGACCTTTAATAATGTTTTGAAACGCGGCGATCTCACAGTAACAAAAACATCCGAGGACGGCTTGAATGAAGGCGTGAAATTTCATCTATACGGTGTTTCTCTTTCAGGACTTACGGTAGATGAATACGCCGTTACGGATAGTTCAGGCAAAGCGTATTTTCGTGATGTGCTGATTGGTACAGGCTATACGCTGGAGGAAGTCGATACCGCTATTCGCTATGTCATTTCCGGGAATCAGACGGCGACGGTTGAATGGAATAAGGTTGCAAACAAAAGCTTTATCAACATTCTAAAAAAGTGGAACGTGACCGTTACCAAGAGCGACAGCGAAACAGGTGTGGCACAGGGCGACGCATTATTGGCAAATGCTGTTTATGGCATTTACAAGGGTGAACAGCTTATTGACACGTATACCACCGATGCAAACGGACAGTTTGTGACGAAGTATTATGTTTGCGGTGATGATTGGTCGGTTCGTGAGATTGAACCGTCCGAGGGATATTTGTTGGACGAATCCGCACACCACATCGGAGCAGAAGCCAAAAATTGCACTGTGGAATACAGTTCTACTGCTAACGATGTTCTGGAAACGGTTATCAAGGGTAATATTGCTTTGATTAAACACACCGATGATGGAGAAACACAACTTGAAACACCCGAAGCCGGTGCGGAATTTGAGGTGTTTCTCAAAAGCGCCGGCTCCTATGGTAATTCAAAAGATTCCGAGCGTGATTACCTCATTTGCGATGAAAACGGTTTTGCACGGACAAAAGACCTGCCTTACGGCATTTACACGGTTCATCAAGTCAAGGGCTGGGATGGCCGAGAGCTTTTGCCTGACTTTGATGTGTATATCGCAAAGGATGGACAGACCTACCGTTATCTTGCCAACAACCGAAACTTTGAGAGCTATATTAAAATCGTAAAGGTGGATGCCGAAACAGGCAAAGTGATTCCGTATGCAGGAGCAGGATTTCAGCTTTACCGTCCCGATGGCAGTCTGATTACGCAGACTTTCACCTATCCGAGCCCGACCACGATTGATACCTTTTATACCAATGACGAAGGAACTTTGATTACCCCCGAAAAGTTAGAATATGGTTCGGGGTACTCACTGGTTGAAGTCCTTGCCCCTTATGGCTACACGTTGAACAGCGAGCCGGTGTATTTTGATGTGGTGCAGGACGCTTCTACCGACGAGGGCGGTGTTGCTGTGATTGAGGTTATCAAACCAAACACCGCACAAAAAGGCATCATCAAAATCAGTAAATCCGGCGAAGTCTTTTCCTCTGTCACCGAATCCGGTGGAATGTATCAGCCTGTTTTCTCTGTTCGGGGTTTGCCCGGTGCGGTTTATGAAATCACCGCTGCCGAGGATATTATCACCCCGGACGGCACATTGCGAGCTTCTACCGGCGAAGTGGTTGACACCATAACCACAGATGAAACAGGTCTTGCCGAAAGTAAACCGCTGTATCTTGGCAAATATGAAATTATGGAACTCACCGCACCATACGGAATGATTCTTAACGAAGATATCCGTACTGCCGAATTGGTCTATGCGGGGCAAGAAATCGAAATCACTGAAACCGCAACCAGCTTTTACAATGATCGTCAGAAAGCTGCCGTTTCTGTTGACAAGATACTTGAGAAAAATGAGCTGTTTGGAATCGGTGAAAACGGCGAGGTGTCTGCCGTGACCTTTGGCTTATTCACAGCCGAGGAATTGTCCGCTGCGGATGGCTCGGTTATCCCAGCGGATGGTCTGATTGAAATCCTCTCTGTGACAGAAAGCGGACACGCCGACTGCAAAACCGATTTGCCATTTGGCAACTTCTATCTGAAAGAACTCACGACAGATGAGCATTATATTCTCTCTGACGCAAAGTACCCGATTGTGTTTGAATACGCCGGACAGGAAATCGCTCTTGTCGAAATCCGAGCAAATGACGGAGAGCCGATTGATAATGATCTGATTTACGGCGAAGTTCACGGTCTGAAAAAGGATGGGGACGGAAACGCACTCGGCGGCGCAATTATCGGTCTTTTCAAAACAGACTGCGCCGAATTTACAAGAGAAAATGCGATTCTGACCGCCACCTCTGCCGAGGATGGCGGTTTTTCCTTTACCGATGTGCCTTATGGCAACTGGATTGTTCGTGAAATCGAAGCTCCGACAGGTTTCGTCTTATCCGACACCGCCTTTGCGGTCAATGTGGACAAGGACGGAGCGATTATTGATATAGAAATCGAAAACACACTGATCCGTGGCAATGTCGCCTTGACAAAGGTTGATAAGGATTACCCTGATAACAAGCTAACGAGTGCAGAGTTTGATGTTTACCGTGACAGCAACAAAGATGAAAAGCTGGATGAAAATGATGAACTGCTCGGCACACTCACCGAAACAAGCACAGGCCTTTATGAGATGTCCGACCTGATCTACGGCGGCTACTTTGTAAAGGAAACCAAGGCGCCGGAGGGCTTCTATCTGGACGAAAACGCCTATTACTTTGAAATCGTTGAGCATGGCAAGACCGTTATCGTGGAAAACGAAACAGGCAAAGGATTTATCAATGCGGCACAGGTAGGTTCTTTGAAAATCGTCAAAACATCCTCGGACGGCAAAATCGAAGGCTTTTCGTTCCGTGTAACCGGGCCTAATGGGTATTCCGAAATCTTTGCTACCGACAAAAACGGAGAAATTCTTATTGAAAATCTCCGTACTGGTGAGTATGTGATTTCCGAAGTATCAGACGGCGTTTCTGCCGCCTATATTCTTCCCGCCGACAAAACAGCAAGTGTATTTGAGGGAGCTGTGACTAAGGTTGAAATGTACAACGAGCTCCGTGACACGCCCAAGACCGGCGATGACAGCAACCCTGCCCTATGGCTCTCTCTGCTTTGTATTTCTGCGGCAGGTGCGATAACGCTCGGTGTCATTGGGTTCAAGAAAAAGAAATCCGAAAAGGAGGATGCTGAATAATGGAAGTTAAAACCATCGTTGCTATCGGTCTGGTTGTATTCATTGTGGGTGCATTAATCTTTCTGAAAATCAGAAATCGCAAGAAATAACGACTGGGGCGGCTGAAATATGCCGCCCCTCTTTACATACCGAAAAATAAACAAGGAGGTTGTAATTATGGTTCATTTCTTTCATTCAGACATAGCAAAACGGTACGGGGTCAATGCGGCTGTCCTTGCTGGTTTTCTTTGGGATTGTATTGAGGAAAAGAGCATCAAACAGCCACAGGTTCACGAGGGCAAGGTGTGGATTCGCTGCTCGGTACAAATGTTGACAGGCTTCTTTCCGTTTCTCTCCTACGATGAAATCCGCTATGCGTTGCGTGTTCTTGTAAAAGGTCGTGTTTTAACAAAAGGGCGATTTAATGAGAGCCGTTTTGATCGTACCAACTGGTACGCATTTACCGAGTTCGGTCAATTCCTTATGACAGAAAGCGATGGTGCAAAACAATGACAAACGAAAAGCATCTTATTTGGAGTAGTAGTCCCGATTATGCAGATTGGAAAGAGGATTTAGAGGAGCAATACCCGGACCTTACCGAAGATGAGCGCATTTCCTTAATGTATGAAATCAATGGCGATTATCTGAATGATGAGCGTGTAAATCTCAATATTCAGCTTTCCCGTCCGATTCTCGTTGTCGGTGATTTGGGATTATGGAACGGTCGCCGCATGGGCTACAAAGAAATCAGCAGCGGTAATATTCGTGATTGCCTTTATTCCGATACCGAGGATTCCGTTTGGTATGTCGATAAACGAGGTGACTTGTGTTGCGACGCCGCCCATCACGACGGAACAAATCACTATCTTTACCGTGTTTACAAGGACGGCGTTTCCGATATGCAAATTGACCGCCTGAAAGAGAAGATATACTATGGTAAGGCAACCCGTGAGGATATAGTAAGGGTAACCCGCAGACTTGGCGATGAGATTGCTAATGTCTACGGGTTTTCTATTCCCCGACATCGAAACGCCGCCATTCAGGAACGATAAGGAGGTGAAACAATGCAGAATTTATCCGATTCAAGGGATTGTGCCTTTGAAGCGTTTATTACCAATCTCGGCAAATATAACGAGGGTGAGCTTGTCGGTGAATGGGTCAAGTTTCCTATCACCAACGAAGAAATGCAGGAGGTCTTTAAGAGAATCGGCATTAACCACCGCTATGAGGAATTGTTTATTACCGATTACGATTGCACCGACACGAATCTTTCAAAAGTGCTCGGAGAATACGAAAGCCTGAGCGAATTGAATTACCTTGCAAATCAGATGATGGAGCTTGACGAAAGCGAATCCTTTTGGGAATCGGTTTTGGATTTGGGCGAATACACCGGCAGCGTAAGAGATTTAATCAATCTGACTGAAAATATGGACTGCTTTGATTTCCTGCCGAATGTCAATAACGATTATGATCTCGGCTATTATTGGATTGAAGAAAGCGGCTGTTATGACACCAAGGCAATGGGCGCACTTTCAAACTATATCGATTACGCCGGGTTCGGCCGTGATATTCAAATGGACGAAAGCGGTCTGTTTACCGACCACGGCTATATCCGTATGAACGGCAGCCATTTTGTTGATGTCTATGATGGTAAGATTGAGAGCATCCCCGAAGAATATCGTATCACACGAAATGCGCAACCAGCTCGTGACGTCACTGGAAAAGCAGAACGAAATCAAGATTCCGAACGCTGATTTGCACATTTGATATTGTTTCCGTACTTGGGTATAGTATATAATAAAAACGTCAAGGAAGTGATTATCAATGAATAACAATAGTGCTTATTACGATTTAGCCCTACGTATTGAGGATAACTTTGCAGAAATCGAAAGTGATATTACGGTGAATTTCAGAGAAAATGATGATGAATATGCTGCTCTGTTTCAAAAGATTTCTGCATTGAAAGCGGAACACCCCATTATCGGAAAAATCATTGAGGGCAACGGTGAAATTGTCCTTTCCGCAGAAGAACACAAAGCAGTAACCGAGTATTTCCATCTGCAATTTCATATTGAAAGTATGGAGCGCAAGCAGCTTTATTTCAGAGGGCATACTGACTGCATTTCCTATCTCAAAAAGGTAGGAGCTCTGTAAGCTGAATATTCTTTAAGCGGCATAGGAAATTTCCTGTGCCGCTTTTTACATATCAGGTATATGTAGAAAAAGTCATAAAACCACGCTATAATAATAAAAAGAGGTGATGATGCAGTGACATCTGATGATTACAAAGTCTTATCAGAACTTGATAAGCTTGAAAAGCTATCAAATGACTATTCGTATGAAATGCGTTATTTAAGCAAGCGGATAAGAAACGATATTTGGGAAATTGGTATTAACTCAAAGAAATTGTCGTTCTTCTTGTCGAAAATTAATGCCGTATTTCTGTGTATGAGTAATATTATTGGCGAGCAGTTTTATTCACTCAATACGGTTATTGAATATATAAAATGCCTATCAAAATATTGTGTTTTTTATAACCATACACTGAACGCGGATTATTTTAATGAGTTAATAAATGACGTGCAATTAAAAAGCTCTGAACGATTGATTAAGCAACAATGGGAAGATGTATTTTTATCGGATGATGGGTATAAAAGTTTTATATCCATATTCGACGATGTTTTCTCTCATGCTATCAATATTCATAAAAGTAGATTTTTTCACGAACTAAGTAATTCCGATGCTCTTTGTAGAGTAGTAGACGGATGGGGGCATACAAAAGAAAGATTTATACCGCGACCAAGTAAAACAAGCAACAGATGGAATCCGCCGGGCAGACAATTTTTGTATCTTTCATTCGGAGAAAAAGAAGAAGCATTTTCGGATGACTTAACATTAAATGAATATGTTTGTCTTGAAGAGCTTCGAGCAAAAAAAGCAGGTCAATACTCCTTTTGCCATTTTGCACCTGTCGCAAAAGGTAAAATCTTAGATTTATCTTATAATGATATTTCAATGTCCCAAATCAAATCCATTGTAGACATATATTATAATGACAGCGTTCAAAAAATCATTGATGAGATGCTATCAGAGAAAGATGTGGTACAAAAATATCAGGATAAACGTAAACTAAAAAAAGCTGTTGCTAAAAAAGTTGATTCCAGCATTGTTGATAAAAGTATCTTAGAGGAATCATTTGCAAAACAGTATCTAAAAATGATATGTAATTGTATCTACAAGAAGGTTGATGAAACAGATGATGCTATGCGTGAGAAAGCATATAGATCATTTCATATATTATCCCAATATTTAGAAAGCAAAGGCGTGACGGGGATCATTTATCCGTGCACTCGCACGGACAAAATCAAAGGAAAGAATCTCGTTTTATTTAATGTAAATGATGCAGTTCCATTGCCTGACACCATTCGGGAATATTTATATATATAACAAATTATTACATAGCCGATTGATTTTCTCCTTTTGAAAATCAGTCGGCTTTTTCTATTTCAGAATGGAGGTGAAAAAATGCCCTATATCCCGCCGGAGGTAGTAGCAAAAGCCCGTGAAATGGATCTGTTGACCTATCTGCAAAATTTCGAGCCGCAGGAATTGGTTCATTTCGGCGGCAACACCTACTGTACTCGTGAACATGACAGTTTGAAAATCTCAAACGGAAAATGGTGCTGGTTCTCTCGTGGAATCGGCGGTGTATCGGCTCTTGACTATTTAATCAAGGTTAAAGACATACCGTTTATGGAGGCGGTAGAAATCATTACGGGACGGGCGGCAAATTTGCCGTCTGTTTTTGTTTCTGCACCAAAAGAAAAGAAGCCGAAAGTCCTGCTGCTCCCAAAGGTGAATCGTCATGCCACTTATGCGGTCGAATATCTTCATGGCAGAGGAATTGATTACAGCTTGCTTGATTTTTGCATGAAAACCGGGCGACTGTATGAAAGCCATCCCCATCATAACGCTGTGTTTCTGGGTATGGATCGGAACGGCAAAGTCCGTTATGCCAATCTGCGAGGCTGCGGCTCGGATTTTATCGGGGACGCAGACGGAAGCGACAAGCATTATTCGTTTGGAATACCCGCCGCAAACAGCAACGATACGCTGAGCCTATTTGAATCGGCAATTGACCTGCTTTCATATGGAACTCTCCTAAAGCTGGACGGTGCGGACTGGCGAAGTGAAAATCTGCTTTCCCTTGCAGGCGTGTATAAGCCGAAAGCAAGACTTGAGGAAAGTAGCCTGCCGGTTGCCCTTGTTCAGTATCTTGCAGACTATCCCCATATCCGAAAAGTGGTCTTGCGGTTAGATAACGACCCAACGGGACGGATTGCCACAGCGACGATTAGAACTCTGCTGTTAAAGAAATACGCGGTATCTGTGGATAGTCAACCACCCCCGCAGGGCAAGGATTACAATGACTGCCTATGTATGCGGCTCGGAATTCCTATTACCAAACGCAAAGAAAGGAGCAAAGAACGATGAAAACCTACGCGGTTACGATTACTGAAACGCTGCAAAAAACGGTTGAAATTGAAGCGGCTTCTAAAGAGGACGCACAGCAGATTGTTGAAAGAAAATGGAACGATAGCGAATATATCCTTGACGCCGATTCCTTTGTGGGGGTAGATTTCTCCGCAAAGAGAAACGAGCGCAGCCACGATTTTGAACGATGAAAGGAATTTTCTCCTATGAATGATGAAAAGAAAATCAAAGTAGTTATGCTGGAACCCGGCAAACTTGCTCATACCGCCGAAATCGGCACTTCTCTTGGAGATTTACAGAAAGTTGTCGATGGGCTGATTGAACCCTTTTACCCCTTTGAGGAGCAGGTTTGTATTGTTTGCAACGACGAGGGCAAAATCAACGGAATGTCACCGAACCGAAGCGTAAAAAACGAGGACGGTGTTATGGTGGATTTTATTTTCGGCCCGGCCTTTATCTGCGACTGTCAGGGTGATAATTTCGATAGTCTGTCAGATGAACAGATCAACCGCTATTCAAAAATGTTCCGTTACCCCGAACACTTGGCAAAGCTGAATGGTCAGCTCATCGGAATCCCGTTCAACCCGCAACGAGAGCATGAACGCTGATTTTTCTTTCGGTTGGTGGCAAAATGTTCGGCCTATGGGACGAACGCTATGCGATATACCAGCAAGCATCGCCTTTGTGATACCACAAAGGCACTTGTCAGGGGCATCCCCCCTGAAACCCTGTTTTTGACGCTCCCTTTTCACAAAGGCGGGCGCTATTTTTTTACAATGAAAGGACACGCACAATATGAATGGATTGCTTTTTTTCATTGTCGGATTGCTTCTCGGCGGCGTTATCGGCACGATAATTATGTGTCTGTTTCAAATCAACCGCCCCCGCAGAAAGGATGATGACAATTGAATGAACCGATAACTTTTCTGGACTTTTTTAGCGGTGTCGGCGGTTTTCGCAAAGGCTTTGAACTTTGCGGAATGGTCTGCAAGGGTCATTGTGAAATTGACAAATACGCAGACCGTAGCTACCGCGCCATACACGATATAAAGGAGGATGAATGGTATGGAGAAAACATTACCGAGGTCAACCCCACAGAACTGCCGAGAGTCAATCTCTGGGCGGGAGGATTCCCGTGTCAGGACATTTCTGTGTCTGGCCGACAAAGAGGGCTTGCCGGAGAACGAAGCTCTCTCTTTTTTCAAATCATTAGACTGCTCAAAGGCACGCCAACCGAAAGTAGACCCGAATGGCTTGTCCTTGAAAATGTTAAAAATCTGCTTTCCGTTAATCGAGGATGGGACTTTGCGACCGTTCTCAATTCGTTGGCCGAAATCGGCTATCATATCGAATACGGATTGCTTAATTCACGATTCCACGGCGTTCCGCAAAACCGGGAACGAATCTACCTTGTCGCTTATCGACATTTTAGAGCCAACGGTGAACGAAAAGTATTTCCTGTCACCGCAAGCGACGGCAAGGCTCTTATACAGTTGATTGGCGGCACGCAAGGCAAGCGAGTGTACGACCCCGTAGGAATCAGTTGCACGCTGATGAGCGATGGCGGCGGTTTCGGAGGCAGAACGGGAATGTATTTCATTGACCTATGCCGTGGAAATCCCAAACTAACCGATAACGCACGTTGTATCAAAGCAAGGTATGACGGCGGTATTACGAATCACAGCGGAGATAATTCGGGTGTGCTTTGCATGAACGATGATTGTCCCGACCGAACCGAGGAAATTTCTCTTGTTCAGTTGAAACGTGGCGAGCCGAAATTGCAAGGTAAGAATCACACAAAATGTCTGATTGCAGGATACAACAAAATCGGTGTAAGTAACCGGGGCGAAAGCTCCGGTGTTTTTTATGGTTGCCGCGCAGTTCTCACCCCGGACCGGGAAAACAAGCGACAGAACGGCCGTCGCTTTAAGGAGTGCGGAGAACCCGCCTTTTGCCTGAACACACAGGATAAGCACGGTGTTTATCTCTGTTCCTGCGACACTTGCAAACACGCTCTGAAAATAAAAAATGCCACCGCTGCCGGATTTGCCGAAGCCAAATGTGGCGACAGTATCAATCTCGCTTTCCCTGATAGCAGTACCCGTCGTGGGCGTGTGGGAAAAGGTTGTGCGCAAACGCTTGATACTTCCTGTAATCAAGGTGTACCGCTTGGCTGCGGACGCATCCGCAAATTAACACCACGTGAATGCTGGCGGTTGCAAGGCTTTTCCGATGATATGTTTGATCGGGCGGCTGCCGTTAACTCGGACGCCCAGCTTTATAAGCAGGCAGGAAACGGTGTAACAATCCCCGTTGTGTATGCGGTTGGCAAGCGTATCACTGAAATTCAAAATGAACTTAACAAGGAGGCGATGCAGTAATGCGAAAGCGAAATGTTCACATTCAATTCTGGTTGGATAAAAAAGAAGCCGAGACTTTTCAGAAAAGGGTGAAACGTAGCGGCCTTTCCCGTGAGGCGTATTTGCGACATTTGGTAAACGGTCTTGTGCCGCAGGACGCCCCACCGCCGGATTATTACGCCATGATGCGTGAGCTTCACAGTATCGGAAACAATCTCAATCAGATTGCCGTCAAAGCGCACTCTATGAATGTAATGGATGTGCTGCGGTATGACGAAGCCTGTCATAAAATCGACGTTGCCATAAAAGACATTACCGAGGCTGTCTTACTTCCGCAGAAAGTCACGGGGTCCCCACGAAGCGGTGAGCTTTTTGCCACAAGTGGCAAAAATGATAAGCGAAGGGTGATGTGATGCAATGGCAACGACATCAATTTGGCGCGTCAACGGTTGGCTCGGAAAGGTCGTTGTTTATGTAGAAAACCCAGACAAGACGGCTAATCCGAAATACTATGAAAAAACAAATATGACCGTCCGTGACAGTCAAGAGCTTTCCGATGTCATCGATTACGCCGTGAACGCAAGGAAAACTGAAAAAGCCGATAATGAATCGGTTCTGACGGTTCACCGCTTTGTATCAGGGGTCAACTGTTCCCCCACAACAGCCCGTGATGAAATGCTTGCCGTAAAAAAGCGGTTCGGCAAAGAGGATGGCACAGTTGCTTATCACGGGTATCAATCCTTTGCTCCCGGCGAGTCAACGCCCGAAATGGCGCACGAGATCGGAAAGAAGCTCGCCGCCCGTCTTTGGGGAGATCGCTATCAGGTTGTCGTTGCAACACACCTTGACAAAGAAAATCACCTGCATAATCATTTCGTGTTAAATACGGTATCCTTTGCGGATGGAATCAAATATCACCGCACCGCAAAGGATTATCATGATATGCAGGTGGCTTCTGATGCGTTATGCCGTGAATATGGGCTATCCGTCATTGAAAATCCACAATACGGTAAAGGTAAGCAATACGGCGAGTGGCGAGCCGAACAAGAACAGCGCCCCACATGGAGGGGTTTAATCCGTGCCGATATTGACGAGGCAATCCGGCAATCCATGACAGAACGGCAGTTTTTCGATTACCTGCGTAAAAAAGGTTATGAAATCAAGATCGGCAAGGATATATCTGTAAGACCGCCACAGAAAGAACGGTTTGTACGGCTTATGCGGAATTTCGGTGAGGATTATGCCATAGAAAATATTCGCAGACGAATTCTTGAACAAAGTCGCCCCGAAAAGCCGTTGCCTGAAACTCCCCGCAAAGCAAGGCGGTATCGGGTAAACGGCAGTTTGAAAAGCACAAGGAAAATCACAGGCTTTCGGGCTCTGTATTTTCACTATTGTTATCTGCTCGGTATCTTCCCGAAAGACAATCCCCGCCAAAATCCAAAACGACTACACTTTTTACTGCGTGAGGATTTGCGGCGGCTGGACGCTATATCGGCTGAAACAAAGCTGCTTGCCCGCTGTCACATTGACACGGCCGAGCAGCTTTTGTCCTACAAATCTGAAACGACCAATAAAATTGAAGCTCTTTCTGCTGCCCGAAAAAAGCAATATAAACGCCTGCGGACGGTAGCGGTAAAATCGGATAAAGCGCAGACAGCGGAAATCAAAGCCGATATTGCCGCTTTATCTAAAAGCCTTTCCGAATTGCGAAAGGAGGTTTTGTTATGCGACGGTATAGCCGAGCGATCCGGCATTATGAAAGAAAAAATCCAAGCTATCCATGCGGACGAACAACCCAAAGAAAAAGCGAACCGTGATTGCCCTGATAAAAAGAAAACTGTTAGATAGCTTGCGATTGCAATGAAATTCGATTCACGAATTTTCCAAGAGTAAAGGAGATGATTAACCTATGAACACATCCGGTGAAGCAGCAGAACAAATCGTCAGAATCAGCTTGGAGGGTACAGAGGTGGCATTAAAGCTAACTGGTTCTGCGGCGAAAAACATCGCCGCAATGATTTATTCTGTTCTGAAAAATAAAGACAAAAACAAGACCAAAGGCAAACAGCGATTGACTGCTATGCTCAAAAGCGGCAAGGAATTGAAAGTCTTTACCGTAAGCGAGGAACATTTGAAACAGTTTGCCACCGAAGCAAAGCGATATGGCGTTGTTTACTGCGCTTTGCGTGGCAAAGAAAAATCCGCAGACGGTTTGGTTGACATTATGGTACGCGCCGAGGACGCATCCAAAATCAACCGTATTGTCGAAAGATTCAAACTTGCTACCGTAGACGCAGCATCCATCAAGCGTGATATTGCCCAATCAAAATCTGAAAAAGTCGCCCCCTCTGCCCCTGAACAGGAAAAACCTGATAAGGCGGCTGACGACAAGTTGCTTGACGATTTGATGGGAGCACCGATTCAGAAAGAAGAACGAACACCCCCAAACCCCACAGCGGCAAAGACGGAGAAATCCCATCCGTCCGCGCCTATCTCCGAGAAGCAAAGCAAAGTCGCCGAGGGTACTGTTAAAGTTCCCGATGAACGCCCCTCTGTTCGTGAGGAGCTACGGGAAATCCGGGCTAAACAGCAGGAAGCGGCAGCGCCGAGCATTGACGACCCCTCTGCTTCAAAGCGTTCAGTAAAGCAGCAAACAACCACTCACAAACAGCCAAGACAAAAAAAGAAAACAAAGGAGAGATAAACCATGCATGATTTTGACGATATTTTTGACCCCACCCCGCAGACCGATGATTTTGACAAAGAGGCTTGGGCGGCAAAGAAAAAAGCAGAGCGTGACGAGGTTTACGCTCTTGCGGATTCCACCGCTACCGAAATCTGCAAGGATGGCGGCGGGTTTCGCAATTTTCTGGATTTGCAGGCACGTTTCCATCGCTACACCGCCACCAATGCGCTGCTGATTTATGCGCAGAACAGAACTGCTGTAAGACTTGGCGACAAGGATTTTTGGCGTGATCAGGGCGTTTATATCAAAAAGCAGGAATTCAGCCGTCCAATCAAAATTGTGGAATCAAATGGCGAGTATGCTCGTGATGACGGCAGCATCGGTGTTTCCTATAATGTCAAGCGTGTTTATGACATTTCGCAGACCACTTCCCGGATTAAGGCACAGCAGCCCGTTTCTCATGATGAAAGAGCTTTGCTGAATGCGCTGATTTATAAGCGTAGCGTCCCGATTCAGTCTATTGATGAACTTCCCGAAAACGCAGGTGCACTGTACGACCACGAACAGGGTGTTGTTTTTGTTCGCCGTGGTATGGAGGCAACAGAATTGTTCTGTGAGCTTTCAAAGGCGATGGCTCATGCGGAGCTTGCTGCCGTCAGTGAGGACTATTCCCCCGAAAGTGCCGATTTCAAAGCCCGCTGTGTTTCTTATGTTCTCGGCAAAGAGTTCGGTGTTGATGTCAGCGGTTATGATTTCAGCGACATTCCCGACCACTTGCGTGACGCCGATCCGCAGACAATTCGTGGTGAGCTTTCCGATATTCGTGATACCGCCTTTGACCTCTCTGCAAAAATGGTTCGCTCCTTGGAGCAGAATAAATCCGCAAGAAATAAAGAACAGGAGCGTTGAATATGGAAAAACAGGAAAAACGAATTTTGACGCTGGACCGATACGAGCATGGCGTTGTTATCAACGCCCTCAATGAAATGCGTAACGACCTGATTGAAGAAGAACGCCCCACCGATATTGTGGATGAGGTGCTGCTCAAAGCGATTGACGCCCCGACTAAAAAAGCAAGGTTCAAAGACAATGAAGCACGGGAGTAATCCCCGCATTCTGTATCTGCTCGGCATTATCCCCGCGGTATGGCTCGGACTTCTCATCGCCCCTGCCATATCCGGGGGATTGCCCGAAATCCTTGCCCGATTTCCTGCGGTAATAAATGACCCGTTTCATATTGAGCTATGTAAGGACAGTTTGAAAGCTGTCCTTATTCTTTTGGCTGTCTATGGAATGGGAATCGGAATTAATCTATCGTCGCGCCGCAATTACCGCAAGGGTGAAGAACACGGCTCGGCAAAATGGGGCGATGCACGAACCGTCAACAAAAAATATCGGGCAACAACGCCGGAAGAAAATAAGATATTCACGCAGAATGTTCGCATTGATCTAAACACCCGGAAGCACCGCCGGAATCTGAATACCGTTGTTGTTGGTGGTAGCGGTGCCGGAAAAACCCGTTTCTATGCAAAGCCCAACCTGTGCCAAGCCAACACCAGCTTTGTTGTTCTGGACCCGAAAGGTGAGCTGTTGCGTGATACAGGCTATCTTTTAGAGAAAAAGGGCTATGAGGTACGGGTGCTTGATTTGCTGAATATGGAGAAAAGCCATTGCTACAATCCCTTTGTGTATTTGCGTGACGATAACGATGCTCAAAGGTTGGTTACAAACCTGTTCAAATCCACCACGCCCAAAGGCTCGCAGAGCAACGACCCGTTTTGGGACACAGCAGCTTCTATGCTGCTGCTTGCCCTTGTTTTCTATCTGCGGTATGAGGCGCCGCCATCTGAACAGAATTTTCCTATGGTTATGGAAATGTTAAGGGCGGCAGATGTCCGTGAGGATTGCGACGAATACACCTCTCCGCTGGATGAACTGTTTGAGCGCCTTGAGATGCGTGACCCCGAACATATTGCGGTCAAGTATTACAAGGATTATCACAGCGGTAGCAGTAAAACCCTGAAAAGCATTCAAATCACTTTGGCGGCAAGACTTGAAAAGTTTAACCTATCATCCCTTGCGGCACTTACCGCTACGGACGAACTGGATTTACCGTCTTTGGGCGAAAAGAAGGTTGCTCTTTTTGCCCTCATTCCCGACAACGATACAAGCTTCAATTTCCTCGTAAGTATTTTATACACGCAGATATTCCAACAGTTGTTTTACCTTGCGGATCACAAATACGGCGGTAGCCTGCCTATGCCCGTTCATTTTTTGATGGATGAATTCAGCAATGTGTAACAGTTATTAAGACGATTACATAGAAAAGCGCACCTTTCAGCTTTATGCCAAAGGGTGCGTTTTTGTGTGTGATTTGGTTATATCTCTTTGCCTGTGTCCTGCATAACAAAAGTAGCCTTGTAGTCACAGCCCAGTATTTCAGCGATTTTCAATAGCTCTTTTTCAGAAAAGTTATCTTCTTTTAATTTGTTGCTCATGTTGTTGCCGCTGTAACCGAGTTGTTCCGCTAAATCCTTAATTTTCATATTCCGTTCAATTAGAAGAATACGAATTTTACTTGCCATTCCCATATCTCAAAGCCCTGCCTTAAAATCATATTTTCTTATATTTTACTGAAATAAGTGTGAAAAGTCAAAGGGTCATGTGCTATCAAATACATATTTGAGATTACACATTAGACGTTTTCACAGCACATGCTGTATAATCTCAATAATGTGTGAGACATCACATTAATATTTGATGAAATGGATTAAAAAATTTTTTTCAAGGAGTGATTTTATGACAAGTATGACACGGGACGCGCTTAACAACTTGCTAACTTCAAGGATTGACTACGCCTTTGACCGAGTGGCCGAGAAAACCGAATATCTAACGGCTTGCAAGCAGCAGGGCAAAATAAAAGATGAAATCGACAAACTGTTAAAGCGATTTTCAGAAGATGAACAAGCGGTTATTCAGAAGTTTGAGGAGGGTAAGACACAAAAAGGAACTTTTGAAATTCAAGAGGTTTATCTGCAAGGGTTACGGGACGGCTTTAAAATTATTGCCTTTTTAGGTGACTTTCAAAGTGAGGTGCAGCAGGTATGAGTTATATTTCTGAAATTTTTAGCAGGCTGGATATTCAGCATATCCGAGAGTTTTTACTGCATGGGGTTGAGTGTGTCAGGCTCAATCCTAAAGGCTACAAAGAGCGAATTGACGAGGCTGGAAAACCTGTTAAAAGTATTTTACAACAATACTTTCCCGAAACAGGCGAATATGAAAAAATAATGGGCAGCGTTTTAGATTACACAAGTAATATACAAGACGTGTATATGGAAATCGGCTTACAATGTGGTTTCGCTTTAGCTATGCAGATATTCCAAAACACAGAAAGAAACGAGGGATAAAGGCATGGGCAAATCTAAAGGCAACGGGCGGAACAGACAGACCATACGCTTTCTGAAATGGATTAACCGCTATTCCGGCTGGTGGTATCTGATATGCACCCCGAATGATGAACATATCAACCACAGCATTATACAGACCATGATTGAACAGCTTGCAAAAGAGGAACTATACGAAATCATCTTTGTATTGCTCATGGTGCATAGAAATGAGGATTGTGTAAAGACCACGGGGCAAGCCATGTTTATAGAAATGCTGGCTAATGAATGGAACAGCGGAAACAAAAACGAACTGATTAAATCGATGATAAACCATTTTGAATAACCACCCGAAAGAGGACTGCTCTGACAGTCCTTTTTCTTTTTTAGCAGGTACATAGCACCGAAGCGGCAAGTCGACACCGTTTCGGTGCTTTTATATAGAGCAAAAACCACGCATGAAAGGACGTGATTACCGAACATGAAACTTATCAAAATGAACGAGGTACAGGCTGAAAAGGTAAGCTGGCTGTGGTATCCGTATATCCCCTATGGCAAAATCACGCTGATACAGGGCGACCCCGGCGATGGCAAGACAACTTTCGTTTTAGCCGTTGCCGCCTTGCTTACTAATGGTAAGCCCATGCCTGAATGTGAGAATGCCGCCGAGCCTGTAACGGTTATCTACCAGACCGCCGAGGACGGTTTAGCGGATACCATACGTCCACGGCTTGATGAGGTGGGCGCAGACTGTTCACGGGTCATTGTCATAGATGAGAGCGAACAGGCGTTGACCTTATCGGATAGCCGCATAGAACAGGCAATCATCAAAACGCAGGCAAAGCTGCTGATACTTGACCCCCTGCAAGCCTATTTGGGCGTTGAGGTGGATATGCACAGGGCAAACGAGATACGCCCCGTATTCAAGGCTCTTGCGGGAGTAGCGGAGCGTACAGGCTGTGCCGTTGTCATTATCGGACACATGAACAAAATGAACGGTACAAAAGGCTTATACCGTGGGTTAGGCTCAATCGACATTGCGGCGGCGGTGCGAAGTATTCTGCTTGTCGGCAGGGATAAGGAAATTGAAAATACCCGTATCATGGCGCACCTCAAAAGCAGTCTTGCGCCGGAAGGCTGCCCGATTGCCTTTGAGCTTGATAAGGACAACGGCTTCCGTTGGGTAGGCGCTTATGATATTTCTGTTGACGATTTGCTAAACGGTACACGTTCCGAGCGTGAGCCGACAAAGGAAATACAGGCGGTCAGCCTAATCACGGAAATGCTGCGGGATAATGACCTGCCCTGTAACGAGATTTACAGCCGATTGGCAGAACACCATATCAGCCGCCGCACAGCAGAGAATGCAAAGCAGTTGGCAGGTGTCCGTTCCTACAAAAAGGGAATGAATTGGTATTGGTCGCTGTCGGAAAAGAACACCGCAACACCGCAATGAGTGGTAACGATTTTGCGGACTTGCGGTGTTCTTCCGCATGGCGTGAGCCGTGCGGCAAGGGAGTCCAGAGGGAACGGCTGGCACACCACCTATGCAATAGGTGTAGTGTGTTACACTGCTATACCGCAGACAGCGAAAACCGAGAGGTTTTCACTGTCCGCTTGCAGTCATCTGCGAAACGGGAGTTGAGCAGATCTCTGCAAGCACTTTGCGGTGTTGCGGTGTTCCCTTACGCACACTTCCGACAAGTAGAAATTCAAAGGAGATGATGAATTATGCCATATGCGATACTACGGTTTGCGAAAAGAAAGGCGGGCGGCGTGACCGCCAACTATGCCCACAACGAGCGTAAAAAAGAGGTCTACAAAAGCAATCCCGACATTGATATGGAACGCTCAAAGGATAATTACCACCTTGTTAAACCTAAACAGAGTTACCGCCGAGAGGTAGGCCGCCTTATTTCGGCGGCAGGGTGCAAAACCCGAAGCAACAGCACGGTTATGGTGGAAACGCTGATAACCGCAAGCCCTGAATTTATGAACAGCTTGCCGCCGCCCGAACAACGGGAATATTTTAGTCGTGCTTTTGAGTTTATGGCTGAAAAGATAGGCAAGGACAATATCATATCCGCCGTGGTGCATATGGACGAGAAAACGCCCCATATGCACCTTTCTTTTTGCCCGATAACAAAGGACAAGAAGCTATCGGCAAAGGCGATTTTAGGCAATCAGGCGCAGTTGTCAAAGTGGCAGACACAGTTTCACGAATGTATGTCGGCTCGCTTTCCCGTGCTGGAGCGTGGCGTGTCCTCAATGGAAACGAAGCGTAAGCATATCCCTGTGTGGCTGTTTAAGGCGGCTGAACGGCTCGACAAGCAGTTTGACGGGATAACCGCCGCCCTTGAGGGTATCAACGCTCTAAACGCTGGAAAAAAGCGTGACAAGGCTCTTGCGCTCCTTGCTGAATGGTTGCCCGAAGCCGAGAAATTCACAGCGCAGCTAAAAACCGTGAATGGCTATATCAGGCGTTTAGAGCAGGACGTGGAAACCAAAGAGGAAAACACACGATATTGGAAATATGAAGCAAACGCAGGCAAGGAAAAGGTGATAAACCACACTCTGGAAATTCGGCGGCTGCACGCACAGCTTGAAAAACAAAAAAGACTGCTTGACCGCATACCGCCCGAAATTTTGGAGCAGTTACAGGCTAAAAAAGAAAGGGGCATTAGCAGATGAAAGAAACCGTACAGGCAATCAATTTAGAAGATTTGCACCCGTTCCCCGACCACCCGTTTCAGGTTGTGGATAATGAGGAATTACAGGCGCTTACCGAGAGCATACAGGAATACGGCGTGATTACTCCCGTTGTCGTGCGCCCACAGGAAACGGGCGGCTATGAAATCATATCAGGGCACAGACGAATAAAGGCGTGTGAAAAGGTGGGGATTGATACAGTCCCCGCCTTTGTCCGTGATATGGACAGGGATGCCGCCATTATCGCTCTTGTGGACAGCAATTTACACCGTGAGCATATTTTACCGTCTGAAAAAGCACACGCCTACAAGCTGAAATTAGAAGCCATTAAGCGACAGGGAAAACGCACCGATTTAGCGGATACTTCAACTTGTCGACAACTCGTCGACAAGTCTAAAAGTGCCGATATTGTTGGATTACAGACCGAGGAAAGCGGCAGACAGGTACAACGGTATATCCGCTTGACAGAATTAATCCCGCCGATTCTGGAAATGGTGGATAGCGGCTTAATCGCCTTTAGTCCTGCTGTGGAGTTGTCTTACCTTGCCGAAAAAGAACAGGCTGACCTGCTCGAAACAATGGAAAGCGAGGAAGCTACCCCCTCGCTCTCACAGGCGCAGCGCATGAAAAAGCTGAGTGCGGACGGCAAGCTGGATATGGATACCATTTTTGATATTATGACCGAGGAAAAGGCAAATCAGAAAGAACAAATCAAGCTGAAAAAGGACAGTATCAAGGGCTTTTTTCCGAAAGGCTACACGGCACAGCAAATGGAAAAGGTCATTTTTAAGCTGTTAGAGGATTGGAAAAGAAAACGGGAACGAAGCCGCAACGATGCAAGATAGCTTTTCTTTTTCGGCTGGTAAACGGGCATTGGGAAACCAATGCCCTATTTTTATGAAAAGGAGTGACCGATTATGGCAAGAAAAATGACACGACCTGTTATTGACGTTGTACCCCACTATGAGGGCAACGCAACCATATATGAGGCTTTTGGTAAGGTGTACGCCCAGATTTTCAGAGAAAAGCTGAAAGAGCAAAAATCCGCACCTTTGAAAATTGAGGGCGAAAGCCATACACTAAAATCATCATAAGGAGGAGTTCACTATGTCAAATCAAGTTAAGAAAACCGCTTTGTATTGCCGGCTGTCAAAAGATGATGAAAAAGCTGGCGAAAGCTGTTCCATTGAAACACAAAAAACGCTTCTCATGCAGTACGCAAGGGAAAACAACCTGCTTCCCGTGGAGTTTTACGCTGATGACGGTTATTCGGGTTTAAATTTTGAACGTCCAGATTTTCAGCGTATGATGGATGATATTGTCGCTGGCAGGGTTCATACCGTTGTGACAAAAGATTTATCCCGGCTTGGACGTGACCATTTAGGCGTGGGACAATACACCGAGATTTACTTTCCTACGCACAATATCCGCTATATCGCTATCAATGACGGTGTAGACACGGCAAACGCCAACAGCAACGATTTTGCGGCTCTGAAAAATGTGATAAACGAGTTTTACAGCCGTGACAGTTCCCGCAAAATCAAGGCTTCAATACAGGCAAGGGCGAAAGACGGGAAATACCGTTCCACCGCCGCCCCATTCGGTTATCTGAAAGACCCCGCAGACCATAACCATTTGATACCAGACCCCGAAACCGCCCCATATGTCAAAAAGATATTTGAATTAACGGCAAGCGGTTGGGGCAATTATCGTATTCGCAACTATTTGAGAGATAACAAAGTCGGCTGCCCCTCTTGGTATCAGTATGTGAGAGGTGAGCAGAATAAAGGGCATATGTTCCCCACCGAGGAAAGCCGCTATTTCTGGCGGCCTGACACGCTCCGCTTGCTTATCCGCAACATGGTTTATATGGGCGATTGCGTGAATGGTAAGACAAGAAAGATTTTCAAGACCAAACACAAGCCGAAAACAGAGGAAAAGGATTGGATTGTTGTTGAAAATACCCATGAGCCGCTTGTATCAAGGGAATTATGGCATACGGCGAATGAGTTAGTAGCCGTGAAAAGGCAGGAATACAAAAATTCAAAGTCTGGCTATATCTCGCCTTTTGCTGGTCTTTTGAAATGCCATGACTGCGGCAAAGCATTATCACGGCGAAAATACGGCAGTAAGAGCCTGCACCCTGTTTATGTCTGCGGCACTTACGCCACCTATGGCGTGGGGAAATGCTCACAGCATAAGATTTTCGAGGACGATTTATACAATGTCGTTTTGAAAGATATTCGGGAAAAGGCGCAAATGGCGCTTTTGTCACGGGATAAGCTGATTAACAGCATTGTAAAAGAGGGAATCAAAAGCAACGGGCGCACACAGGAAGCGAAAAAACGCAGTTACAAAGCCGCCGTTAAAAGGCTTGCAGAGTTAGATAAACTGCTTGGAAAGCTGTACGAGGATTCCATTATCGGTAAGATAACGCAGGATAATTTTGACCGCCTTATGGACAAATACCAGCAGGAACAAAAGGAAGTTGCCGCCGAGGTGAACGCCTTTGAAAGTGCGGAAACAGAGCTATCCGATAAGCGTTCAGACGCTGAAAAGTGCGTTGACCTATTAGCGCAGTATGCAGAGATTGAACAGCTTACCACGGAAAACCTGAACGCCCTCATCAGCCGAATAGAAGTGCATGACTGTGTACCCGTTGACGGGGTTATGCGCCAGCAGCTTGACATTTATTACCGCTATGCGGGGGTTGTCAATTCATGTGAATTTGATTCGATTACGTTCAACCACACAAAGCACGTCACAAGCCCCACAAAACAGAGAAAACAGCAGGAAGCGCAACAAGCCGCAAGCTGAATATGCCACGCAAAACCGCCTTTTCATAGGGCGGTTTTTCCTTGTCATGCAAAATCGTCTTAATAACTGTTTCACTAATGTTTCGCTGCCGGAGGATTTCAGTAAAATTCTTGCCGTTATGCGCTCACGCTCGGTTTTTGTTTCGATTATCCTGCAAAATATAGCGGCTCTGAAAGCATTGTTTGAAAAGGAGTGGGAAAGCATTCTCGGCAACTGTGATGAAATGCTCTATCTTGGAGGAAATGAAACCTCTACCCATAAGCTGATTTCAGAATCCTATCTCGGTAAAGCCACAATTGACACGAACACCTACGGCAAATCTTCCGGTCGTAACGGGAATTACAGCACAAATTATCAGATTTCGGGGCGTGAGCTTATGACGCCGGATGAAGTCCGTATGCTGGACAACCGTTATGCTCTGTTGTTTATCAGGGGCGAACTGCCGATTATGGACGAAAAGTATGACATCTTGAAGCACCCGAATGTATCACTTACCACAGACGGCAACGCCGCACCCTATGAACACGGCAGTACGGAAAATGCCGTTGCAACCGTTTCGCTTGCCGGAATATCAGCGGACAATCTGTCCGGCATAGAAGAACTCAAAACCGATTACGAGCTTCTTTCCGATGAGGAAATAGAAGCTCTATTTTTCATTTAACAGGAGGATTTCAAAATGAATAATTCTAATCACAAGAAACCTGCGAACAAACTGCCCCTGCCCGGCAAGGTCAAAAAAGGCTTTCGATTTTACTGCGCCGCTGTTTTGACGGTAACACTTTTGCTCTGCTGCTCGGTAACAGCATTTGCCGCAGGTGATCCGATTACGGTAGTAAACAACCTGTCCGATTTCATTTTCGGTTTGATTCGTGCAGTCGGACTGATTTTGCTCGGTTGGGGTATTGTGCAGGTTGGCTTGTCTTTTCAATCCCACGACCCCAGCCAACGATCTAACGGCTTTCTTACTTTGGCCGGCGGCATTGTCATCACTTTTGCGAAAGAAATTCTGACGCTGATTACGGGCTAATGGAAAGGATGATTGTAATGGAAAAGTGCGAGTGCTATATCCACTCTCTGAAACAAGGCGAAACCCATGTGCTGGGCGAAGCGGCAATTATTAAACGCATAGGTGACAACGACTATCTGGCAGAATATAACGGCGTGAAATGTCACGCTATGTTCAACCCGTTTGTCGGACGGTATTTCGTGGACGATGTTTACGGTGTCATCCGTGAACCGTCAGGCCGGGACAGCCGATAATCAATTAGGCGTAAGGGCAAGCCAAAAGCATGGCTTACCCTTATCTGCCTGAAAGGAGGAATTATTGTGTCAGATAACTGGGTCGTGCAAAACCTTGAAAATGCACTTGAAACTTGGAACAGCAAGTTAGCCGAGATATGGCAGCTTATCACACAATCACCCACGCAATTCAAAGGCGGGACGATATGGAATGTCATTGTTGGCATTCACGGTGCAGTACAGGCAATCGGTTTAGCGTTGCTTGTGTTGTTTTTCGTTGTCGGCGTAATGAAAACCTGCGGATCGTTTGCCGAACTGAAAAAGCCGGAGCACGCATTAAAAATCTTTATTCGTTTCGCTCTGGCAAAAGCAGCCGTCACCTACGGTCTGGAACTGATGATGGCACTGTTCAATATTGTGCAGGGGCTAATTTCCACAATTATGACCGCTGCGGGTTTTGGCACGGCGGGTCAAACAATTTTGCCCTCTGAAATCGTAACGGCGGTTGAAGAATGCGGATTTTTTGAGTCAATCCCATTATGGGCGGTGACGCTGATCGGCGGTCTGTTTATTACGGTTTTATCTTTTGTAATGATAATGACCGTCTACGGCAGATTCTTCAAGTTGTACCTTTACACCGCCATTGCTCCTGTCCCCTTGTCAACATTTGCAGGTGAACCATCGCAGAATGTGGGAAAGAGCTTTATAAAGAGCTACGCCGCCGTCTGCTTGGAAGGGGCAATTATTGTCCTTGCCTGCATTATCTTCTCTCTGTTTGCTTCGTCCCCACCCGTGGTTGACCCAAACGCTGCGGCGGTATCAATGGTTTGGAGCTATATAGGTGAACTTGTATTCAATATGCTTGTTCTTGTGGGTGCTGTCAAAATGGCCGACCGTGTTGTACGTGAAATGATGGGATTATAAGGAGGAATTTATCTTGGAAGTAAAAATCAATCGTGAAATCCGCAACTATACGGAATCTATGTTTTTCGGACTGTCTATGCGGCAGTTCGTTTTTTCTATTTTGGCGGTTGTTGTCGCCGTGGGGCTGTATTTTCTCTTAAAGCCTTATGTGGGAACGGAAACCGTGTCGTGGATGTGTATTCTCGGCGCTACGCCTTTTGCGGCGTTGGGATTCATCACCTACCACGGCATGACCGCCGAGCAATTTATGTGGGCGTGGATTCGCTCGGAGCTTTTAGAGCCGAGAGAGATTCGTTTTGAATCCTCGAATTTCTACTATGAAATGCTCAAAGACAAAATTGAAAAATCACAGCAAGGAGGCAAAGCATGATTAAGACCTTAAAAAATTTGCTGAAACAGGATAAGGAGCGATATTCCGTTCCCCGCAAGGTACAGGATGTCATCCCGATTCAGCGTATCTGGAAAGACGGCATTTTTCAGGTGGGAAACCGCTTTTCAAAGACCTATAAATTCAGCGATATAAACTACCTTGTGGCGAGCCGTGAGGACAAGGAAGCGATGTTTCTTGCCTACTCCGAACTGCTCAACTCTCTGGATTCCGGCGCCACCACGAAAATCACCATCAACAACCGCCGCTTGAACAAGGCGAATTTTGAGCAGTCAATTTTAATGCCTATGCGTGGCGATTCCCGTGATGTATATCGCAAGGAATACAATCAAATGCTGCTTGACAAAGCCACTGGTGCAAATGGAATTATGCAAGAAAAATATATCACTATTTCGGTCAGCAAAAAGGATATTGAGGAAGCACGCACCTACTTTTCCCGTGTGGGTGCAGATTTGATTTCACATTTTGCCGCCCTTGGTTCAAAATGCACCGAGTTTGACGCCGGCGAAAAGCTGCGTGTACTTCACGATTTCTACCGTCAGGGCGAGGAAGCCGCTTTTCATTTTGACCCGAAGGATATGATGAAAAAGGGACACGACTTCAAGGACTATATTTGCCCGGATTCCATTGAAAAGAACAGCGATTATCTGAAGCTTGGCGAGAAGTATTGCCGGGTGCTGTTTCTGAAAGATTATGCTTCATATATCAAAGACAGTATGGTTACTGAGCTCACCGACTTTAATCGCAATATGATGCTGTCGATTGATGTTGTTCCCGTTCCCACTGACGAGGCGGTGCGTGAGGTGGAAAACCGTCTGCTTGGTGTGGAGACGAATATCACCAACTGGCAGCGCAGGCAAAATTCAAACAACAACTTTTCTGCCGTCGTACCATATGATATGGAGCTCCAGCGTAAAGAAAGTAAGGAATTTCTGGATGACCTAACAACGAGAGATCAGCGTATGATGTTTGCGGTTATCACGATGGTAATCACTGCCGATGATAAAAAGCAGCTTGACAGTGATACAGAAACAGTGATGTCCGTGGCAAGAAAGCATATGTGCCAGCTTGCCGTATTGAAATTTCAGCAGTTCGACGGTCTGAATACCGTTCTCCCCATCGGTACACGCAGAATCAATGCGTTTCGCACACTTACTACCGAAAGCCTTGCGGTTTTTATGCCTTTTAAGGTTCAGGAGGTTCAGGACAAAGGCGGCATTTATTTCGGAGAAAACGCTATTTCTCACAATCTCATTATGTGCAACAAGGAGACTCTCTTAAATCAGTCGGCGTTTCTACTGGGCGTTCCCGGTTCGGGTAAATCATTCAGCGCAAAAGAGCTGATTGCATTTCTGATTCTCAACACCGAGGACGATGTGCTAATCTGCGATCCTGAAAACGAGTTTGGCCCCCTTGCACAAGCGTTGGGCGAGGAACTGACGACCGTTATTCATATGGCGGCGGGCGGCAAGGACAGACTGAACGCTATGTATATGGTTGACGGTTACGGCGAAAACAACCCCATTGTAGAGAAATCTCAATTCATTATGTCCCTTGTGGAACAGATCGATAAGGCGGGTGTCGGCCCGCAGCAGAAATCCATTATCGACCGTTGCACCGCCCTTGTGTATGCGGAGGCCGAAGCCAGCGGTAAAACCGCCACCCTCTGCGATCTCCGCAATAAACTTTTGGAACAGCCTGAAGAAAAAGCAAAAGAAATCGCCTTGTCACTGGAACTGTTCACTACGGGTTCGCTTGATATTTTCGGTCACGAAAGCACCGTTAACCTTGATAAGAGAATTGTTGTATTTGATATTCACAGCTTAGGAGAGCAGTTAAAACCTACGGGGCTTTTGGTTATCACCGATACCATTCTGAACCGTGTTACGCTCAACTGGAAGAAAGGCAAACGAACCCATGTGTTTATCGATGAATTCCATGTAGTGTTTGAGAATGAGCAAAGTGGGATTTTCTTTAACTCTGCTTGGCGGCAGTTCAGAAAACGAAACGGCTATCCGACTGCCATTACGCAGAATGTGGAATATCTGCTTGATTCTGTACAGGCAAGCACCATGCTTTCCAACTCTGAATTTGTGGTTATGCTTAATCAAGCATTTTCAGACCGCGCCAAGCTCTCTAAGCTGCTCAACATCTCCGATGAACAGATGAGCTATGTAACCAATGCGGACGCAGGGTGCGGACTTATCAAGTATGGCTCTGCGCTTGTCCCGTTTATTAACCGCTTTCCACGAGATACAAAACTGTATCAGTTAATGACGACAAGACCCGGTGAGGGTGTGTTCGGTAACGGGGACACTTCTAAACAAAAACAGGAGGACAATTCTTTATGAAAGGCAAGTATCTGATAATCGGGGCGGCCGTATGTGCCGCCCTTTTTCTTTTCTCCGGCGTTATGCTTTGCCGTCAGTATACGGACGAAAAACAAAGCGCAGAAGTATTTGATAATATCGCTGCACTTGTACAGGAGGAAATGCCGCCTGCCGACGAGCCATCAGAATCCGAAGCATTACAGCCGGAACAAACTGCCTTTGAGAAATATGCGGCGGTATACGAGCATAACAGCGATTTTGTGGGGTGGATTTTCATTGAGGGTACAAACATCGACTACCCCGTAATGCAAACCATCGATAACCCGAATTACTATCTGAAACGCAGCTTTGATAAATCCTATTCCGATTACGGATGCCCCTATGTACAGGAGAATTGCGATCTCGGCATTTCGGACAACTGCGTACTATACGGCCATCACATGAGCAATGGTTCGATGTTTTCCGACCTTTGCAAGTATACCAGCGAAGATTTTTATAAGGAGCATAAGATAATCCGTTTTGATACGCTGTCCGGCTATGGTGAATATGAAATTGCGGCGGTGTTCAAGACCGTTGCGTACTCCGAGCAGGGCTTTAAGTATTATCACTTCACCCTTGCAGAAACAGCCGAGGATTTTAACGCTTATATTGCAAAATGCAAGGAGCTTTCTTTGTATGATACGGGTGTGACTGCTGAATACGGTGACAAGCTAATAACTCTTTCAACCTGCGAATACAGCCGTCAAAATGGCCGTATGGTTGTGGTCGCAAAAAAGATTGTGTCGCCCCCTGTGGAGGTGGGCAGAAATGAATCCTAAAAAGTATGTGCTTTCTCTTTCGGGAGGTAAGGATTCAACCGCTATGCTTCTGCGACTTTTAGAGGAAAAAAGACCCGTTGATCTAATTCTCTTTTGTGATACGGGACTTGAATTTCCGCAGATGTACGAACACCTTGACCGCTTGGAGGCATATATCGGCAGACAGATTATTCGTCTGAAAGCAGAACACAGTTTTGAATACTACTTTTTTGACTACACTCCGAAAAGAAAGAACCCTGCACTGAAACAGAATAAGGGCATGAGCAGGGCAGGCCCACGCAACCGCTGGTGTACGGGTATGCTCAAAACCCGTGTAATCGCTGCCTATCTGCGTGACCTGAAACAACAATATGAAATTGTTGAGTATATCGGAATCGCCGCAGATGAACCAAAACGAATTAAAGACGCTTGTTACCCGCTGGTAGAATGGAATATGACTGAAAAAGACTGTCTTGATTATTGCCTTGAAAGGGGCTTCGATTGGGGCGGTCTTTATCATATTTTCAGTCGTGTTTCCTGTTGGTGCTGTCCTCTGCAAAGTCTGAATGAATTGCGGAAGCTCTATCGGCAGTTCCCGGATTTATGGATGCAGCTTGAAAAGTGGGACGAAAGCACATGGCGTACTTTCCAAAAAAACTATTCAGCCCGTGAGCTTGCTTTTCGTTTTGATTTTGAAGAAGGATGGCAGGCCGCAGGCGGCAATATCCATAGCAGAGCATTTCATAAATCCTTGCAGGCGGAATTGTCACGGCAAAGAACGGAGGCGAAGCTATGCCGGAAATCAAAACAAGAAATGTCGATAAGGGAACGATAAAGGCGATTGATAAATCGGCGGTTGTTGCTGAGCGTATGAAAGACGCTTTTATCAAGACCAAAGATAAAGCGGAACACGGTGTTTATTCTGCTGAGCAATCCCCCGATGAATATGCTGCTGACCGCATTTTAAGTGGTGTCGAAACTGTCACCAATGAGGCCACCCATCAATTTGACAAGCAGGGTCGCCACGGTGTTAAAACAACAAAGGAAAATATCTCAAAAACAAAAGCGTATTTTCAGAAGCGGAAAGCCGACCTGCCGAAACAGCAAGCACAAAAGAAAGCGGCTGACACAGTACGCCATTCTGCCAAGCAATCCATTAAGTCGGTGGAACACAGCGGCAAGACCATCAAGCAAACGGCAAAATCCACCGGAAAAACGACGGTGAAAGCCGTCAAGAGTACAGTTAAAACAACGCAGAAAAGTATTAAGACTGCCGAGCGCACTTCCAAAGCCACAATTAAAACGACCCAACAAGCAGCAAAAACAGCACAGAAAACCGCACAAGCTACTGCCAAAGCCGCTAAAGCTGCGGCACAGGCCGCCCGCACTACTGCGAAAGCGGTTGCTACGGGTGTTAAGTTGGCGGTCAAAGCGACCATTGCGGCGGTTAAGGCGATTATCGCAGGAACAAAGGCGTTGATTGCAGCTATCGCCGCAGGCGCTTGGGTAGCTGTCGTTGTTATCATTGTTATTTGCCTTATCGGGCTTTTGGTAGGCTCTGTGTTCGGCATTTTCTTTTCGGGCGAGGACTCTGGCAATGGTATGACAATGCAATCGGTTGTCAGAGAAATCAATACCGAATACGATACCAGACTTGAAGAAATCAAAAGCGGTGCAGCTCACGATGTACTTGAAATGTCGGGAAGCCGTGCGGTTTGGAAAGAGGTGCTTGCGGTGTACTCCGTCAAGACCACCACAGACCCAGACAATCCGCAGGAAGTCGCCACAATGGACGATAAGAAAAAGGAGCTGCTCACAAACATCTTCTGGGAGATGAACGAGATAAGCTCCAGAACGGAAAGCAAGACAGAAACACAGATAACCGAAACCGATGACGGTCACGGGAATATCGTGCAGACCGAAACCACAGTTACACGCACCTATCTGTATATCTCGGTATCGCATAAAACCGCAAGCGAAATGGCGGATAAATACGGCTTCAATGAAGAACAGCGTGGGCAGCTCTCAGAGCTACTTGCCGAGGAAAACAATTCGCTCTGGTCGCAGGTGCTTTACGGCATTTCATATGGAGATGGCGAAATCGTGTCTGTGGCTCTTTCACAGGTAGGCAATGTCGGCGGCCAGCCCTATTGGTCGTGGTACGGCTTTGGTGGGCGTGTCGAATGGTGTGCTTGCTTTGTATCTTGGTGTGCTAATGAGTGCGGCTATATTGATGCAGGCGTTATTCCTAAGTTTGCAGGCTGCGTACAAGGCTCTGGGTGGTTTAAGGACAGAGGACAATGGCAGGATAACAGCTTTGAGCCATCGGCAGGACAAATCATCTTCTTTGATTGGGAGGGTGACGGCGAAACCGACCATGTAGGTATTGTAGAGAAATGCGAGAACGGCATTGTCTATACCGTTGAGGGCAACTCTGGCGATAGTTGCAGGCAAAAGCAATACTCTGTCGGCAGCAGCTTAATCTATGGGTATGGTATCCCTGCTTATTAAAATTAGCCGCCCGAAGGCGGCTAATTACATACTTTTTTCACTCTACATGCGAAACACTTCGGAATAATAGGCTCAAACAAGTCACTGTCAATTACCTCAAATGATGAATTCCATCAAATACGGCAAAGATGCTTCAGCAGGTTATTATGCCAAAATTTGTTGTGTTGCACTCAAAGCGCCACACATTATAATTGAAAATACTGCGGTGCGGACGTATTCTGTGCTTGTATAAATAATCCGCTTCATTATATACATTTATTGTATGGTTGCTCGAAATCGGAGAAACTTTCTCGGCAGATGTTCCGCTTGTGTATATACGTGGCTCCGCTGACCTTTTCAAAATAGAGCCGACCCAAAGGCCAGAGGCAACCATTCAAATTCCAAGCAACAGATTTCTTGTGGTTGTCTCCATTTTCCATACAATAGAATTTTGTTGGTATTTTGGCAACGTTATTCAGGTGTCTTTTGTTGTGTCAAATCGACTATAAGAGAAACACATCTATCGATACCTATTTTTTCACTGTCCAATGATAGATGGTAGTTTTGGCATTTGCCCCACTCTCTGCCGGTGAAGTGCTTATAATGAACACGTCGCCGCTTATCTTTATCTGCAAGGCGCTCCTCTGGTTTCCTCTCACTTTCGCCATACAGCCGGACAATGCGATCTGCCTTGAAAGGTGTAGACGCATGAATAAAGACATGAAAGGCGTTGGGATTGTCTTTAAGGATATAATCGGCGCACCGCCCCACAATTACACAGGAATCCTTTTCTGCCAAATCTAAGATCACTTTTCTTTGCATGCACCAAAGAAAATCAGAGGCACTCATGCCTTCCATAGAACCCGGCTGTCCGACCAAGGAAGGCAGAAATGATAGGAACGATTGGCCGGGTGCATACTCGCCCGCATTTTCCACGTATTTTGGTGATAACCCTGTTTCTTCTACAACTTCCTTTATAAGTTCCTTGTCATAGTATGGAATATTCAATTTTTCGGCCAAAATTTTACCGATACTCCGACCACCGCTGCCAAACTCACGGCTTATTGTAATAATTCTTTTAGTCATATCAAGCAACCTCCTTTGATACTTTCATCATTTGCCGTAGTGGTGCCACTGCAAGAAGAAATGCAACAAGTGTTGTTATAATGTCCGCAATAGAATTAGTAATAATCAATCCCGAAAAACCAAAGAAGTGATTAAGCGTATATATGAGCGGGAAGAAAAATACCGTTTGTCTGCCAATAGTTACAATCATAGCCCGGAACGCCTTTCCTAAAACTTGCAAAGTGGACATGAAGGTAAACTGCAAGCCAAGAAACGGCAGGCAGATAGCATACATCTGCAGGAAACGCACGCCTGTATCAATAACATTAGGATTGGAATTGAATGCCCCCATAAATGTTCTTGCAAGAAATAGGAATGGTATAAGCAATACAAGGCACATAACGGTGGATGAGATAACTGTAAACTTGAACGCAGAACGAACTCGCTTCATGTTCTTTGCGCCGAAATTGTACCCGGCAAACGGCATATATCCGCTTGTATAACCGTTGACGATAGTAATCGCAATGAAAATCATCTTGCCTGCAACGCCGTATGCGGGAATAACATAATCGCCGTAGCCAACTGCTAAAACATTAAATACCATATTAGTAATTCCCATCAAAATCTGTCCGGCAGATGATGGAATACCTATTCTAACCACTTCAGAATAAATTGCTTTTGAGGGCTTAAAATCACGCAGTCGAATAGATACAGTAGCTTTACCCTTGAAAAACACAATTACAAAAAAGATTACTGAAACGGCGTTTCCGATAATGGTAGCCCAAGCTGCGCCGCCGACACCCATATTGAGTCCCTGAGGAAGAATGAAAATGGGGTCGAGAATGATATTGGAAACCGAACCGATAATCATACCGATAACCGAATATTTAATCTTACCTTCAGCACGCAAAAACGAGGACATAACTGTTTGTAGCGTCATAAAAACGCCAAACAAGATACATATATCCAAATACTGTTTGGTCGGTGCAAAAGTGTGCTCATCTGTGCCGAGCATATTCAAAAATCGAGAATTAAAAATGAAATATATTGCCGTTAATACAAGCGTAACAATTGCTGAAGTCCAAATTGCAACCGAACTTGCTTTTTTTACTTTTTCGTGTTCTTGTGCTCCAAGGCACCTTGAAATATAAGGCGATACACCGATAGCAAAAATATTTCCGATTGCTTGAACTACTGTAAATATCGGGTAGGCAAGAGAAACCGCACCGAGTTGATACATATCGTCAAGCATACCGATGAAATATGTGTCCGCCAAGTTATAAATAAGTATAACTATTGAACTGAATACTGTAGGTAGTGCTAACGACAATATCGCTTTAGGTATTGGGGCTTTTTCCATTAGTTCAATGTTTTTATCTTGCATAATAGAGCTCCTTCCTTTCGCCCAACCTCCGAATTCGGACTATTGGGCTAAAATATAACATCCGTCGCCGGATGCTGACTGTTAGAATACGGTGTAATAATGAACACCTGATATTCCATATCTTTTGAATTTGCATTTTGCCAGTCGCCCGATTTTACCGGGCATTTCTTTTTCTTTCCTTGTGCGGATTACGATAATACCATCTCCTCGAAGCAATTTACCGTCCGAAAGGGCTTCCATGACAGGTAGAAAGATGTTGTCAACCGTAAACGGCGGATCGAGGTAGATAATATCGAACTGTTCTCCCTCAGTTTTAAGGTACTCAATTCTGTGAAATACATCATCTTTGTAAATAATATATCCATCCGTAAATTTGCATGAGGAAAGGTTTTTTTTTATGACTTCAACAGCTTTGTGGTCTTTCTCCACGAAAACTGTTTTTTCAGCTCCTCGGCTCATCGCTTCGATTCCCATACTGCCGCTACCCGCAAAAAGATCAAGGAAGTGCGATCCGGCAAGTTTCATCTGCCATGAGCTGAACAGTGCTTCCTTAATCATGTCGGGAATCGGTCGTGTGTTTAAGCCATCGGGAGCGATAAGGGGATGCCCTCTTGCTTTCCCGGCTATCACTCGCATTTTTTATTACCTCGCGTCCTGAGCGGTTGCAAGATAGGCCTTTGCATCTTCAATAAGGGAATCTTCAAGTCCAAGCCGTTTGGAAATGGCAAAAGCGTTACTTGCACCGACCGCACCTATCATCAAACGATATGTCGGGCTCAATGTTTCTACATCAAATTCACAACAGGCGTTCTGTACGCCCTCTGTAGCAAGAGCAAAGTTTTTAATCTGAACATAGTGGGTTGTAGCAAGTGTGCGGATACCACATTTGTGAAGCCGAGAAAGAATGGCGACCGCAAGCGCTGCGCCCTCTGCGGGGTCCGTACCCGATCCAAGCTCGTCGATAAGGACGAGAGAATCCTTGTCAGCAACACTGAGGATTTTAATAATATTAGTCATATGGGCAGAGAATGTACTCAAACTTTGTGCGATACTCTGCTCGTCACCAATATCTGCAAATATTTCTTTGAATACCGAGAGTTCCGAGCCTTCGTCAGCAGGGAGATGAAGCCCCGATTGACCCATCAACGTCATTGTGCCGACATTCTTCATTGTCAGTGTTTTACCACCCGTGTTCGGGCCGGTAATGACAAGCATATCGTATTCGCCGCCAAGTTCAAGGGTCGTTGGAACAACCTTTGCAGGGTCAAGTAAGGGATGGCGCGCTTTATTGAGTTTAATGTATTTCTTTGTGTTGAAAACGGGCGCAGTACCATTGTACGATTCTGAAAATCCTGCTTTCGCAAAGATGAAGTCGAGTGCAACCAAAATCTCATAGTTTTTTCTTACATATTTAAGTTGTGCCTTGACCATATCGGAAAGATCACCGAGGACAATAGAAACCTCAATTCGTTCTTGAAATTGCAAATCTTGAAGTTCCGCACTTGCTTTTGCAACACTGGTAGGCTCAATAAATACAGTTCCCCCTGTACCAGATTGACCTTGTACAGTGCCAGAGACTTTATTGCGGCAGGCATATTTCACAGCAAGACAATATGCACCGTTTCTTTGACTAATAAAAGTGTCAGATAAATAGGGACGACATTTTCCGCTGACAAGAGTACGGAGTTGCCCTTGGATACTGTCCTCTGTGTTTTTAATTTTCTTGCGTACTTTTTCAAGCCCTGAACTTGCTGTATCAAAAAGGTCATTGTCATTCCGTACACAACGTTTGATTTCCTCTTGCACCTTTTTTAGTGGGGAAAGCTGATTAAATTTACTGTCAAGCAAGTCTTTTTCTTCTTCGGAGATTTCACGACAGCCATAATCCTTTGCCTTGCTTGAAGCATCTAATAAGTCATATACCCGCAGTAAATCTCCGGCGGAAAGAGGATTTCCGTTTTCAAGACTATCAAGAATACGGTCTAGGTTTGCTACCTTAGCAAAAGAGGGCTTACCCTTGTGAATAATACGTTCTCTCGCTGCCGAGGTTTCATTCATCAAGTGAGTAATTATTTCAATTTCTGTTTCTGGCATAAGTTGCCTACACATCTCGCAGCCAGGGGTGGAGGTTGCAAATTTTTCAAGCATTTGCTTGATTTTATCATATTCAAGAATTTCAAATATTTTTGCATTCATAGTTTTACCTTTAATCTTTATCTTCGATTTCCTTCCTGAAACGAACTATATATTTTTCAAGCATAGAGACATACGCCATCACTTCCGCAGGTTCAGTATCTTCCATCGCTCTTTGTTCTGCTTCAAATATCCATTTTACCCGCTGTTCGCCAAAGTATCTGCCCGCTTCTGTCAAACGGATTACCTTGCGGTTGCGTGTGCCGGGAGCATGATCAAGCACAACAAATTCTTTGTGGATCATACGGGTAACTAAAGAATTTACAGTCTGCTTTGGGAGCGAAAGCATTTCGGCAAGGTCTTGCTGTGAATATTCTTCATTGGTGTTGAGAAGTGCAGACCAAATATCAACCTCTCCGTCCGATATGCTTGATTTATATGCTGCTAAACGATAGAGAGAATTTAGCTCTTTCGTTTTTTGATTTATGAGATCAATTTGTTCTCTGATTTTATTGTCCATAGATAAATACCTCCAATCTAAATATCCGAATGCGGACATTATTATAGTCCGAACTCAGATGTTTGTCAAGATGCATCTGTTCATTAATTCTATATCATCATAATCTGTATTGCTTCACGAAATCAAATAGTCTGTAATATGAACTTCTTGGAAACGGTACTCCAGAGTATTAAAAAAGAGCAGCCTCGACAGTGGTTGCTCGTACATAACGGTGGACAAGAATTTACAAATCTGCAAACAGAAATATTTCCTCGTCGTTATAGACTTCTTCATTTGTGAATTTTCTGTGAAATCACTTGACAAAGACCGAAATCGGACTTATACTTACTAAAGTCCGAACTCGGTCTTTATGCACAGGAGGTTATAATGAAAAATTTTCAAAAAGAATATGCCGCCTACACCGCAAGTGAAAAGAAAGTCAACGAGATATATCATCGAATTGCTGTGCAGATGGATGCTCCTGATTCTGTTTTGTGGACGTTATACTGTCTCTGTGATGGTGAGACGCAGCATACGCAAAACAGTATTGCACAGATGCTGTCAGTTCCAAAGCAGACCATTAATTCTGCTGTCAGCAATCTTTTGAAAGACGGGTATGTTTATCTTCAGCAGCTCCCGGTAGGAAAAAACAATAAGCAAATTTTGCTCACCGAAAAAGGAGTTGCACTTTGTGCAGAGCAAATCGCACCTGTGATTCATGCAGAAGACAGAGCGTTCAACCGCCTAAGCGAAGATGAACAGAAAATTTTTCTCTCCGTTGGAATGAAACACAATCAATTCATGTTGGAGGAACTTCAGGTGCTTCTATTAGCAAAGCGGGGTGAGGATATATGACGGAGCAATGGGTTCTATGTCCGAAGTGTCGGCATAAAACCAGATTGAGGATTTTGGAAGATACGGAGCTTAGAAACTTTCCCCTTTTCTGCCCTAAGTGCAAAGAAGAAACGATGATCAATGTCAAACAATTTCATATATCAATTATCAAAAAGCCAGACGCAAAGACGCAGAGCTGATAACAGATGAATTCCACTGTTATCAGTTCTGTGTTTTTTTAGGAGGACTATTTTCGTATGAGAAAACTGATTAAATTTTTATCGCCTTACAAGGGGCGCATTGGTATCATGCTGCTATTGCTTTTTATACAAGTCATCGGAACGCTGTTTATCCCCACGTTAACGGCAGATATTGTGAACAACGGGATTGCCACCGGAAATTTAGATTATGTATGGAAAATTGGCGGCTTTATGCTGGTCATAGCGGTAGCAACGGCTGTTTTTTCAATATGCGGGACCTACACCTCAACACATATTTCGACCTCGTTAGGAAAAGACATTCGTGGAGCCCTGTTTCGCAAGGCGCAGGATTTTTCTGTAAACGATTTTAACAAATTCGGTGCTGCGTCACTCATCACGCGCAGCACTAGCGATGTGACTCAAATTCAGACGGCCTTCTCCATTGTGGTGGAAATGCTATTGCCTGCGCCCTTTATGGCCGTAGCCGGGCTGGTGCTGGCATTTTCCAAAAATGCTTCGCTGGCGTTCATGGTCGTAGCTTTTATGATTGTCATTCTGATTGCTACTGTTTTTGTTGCTAAGAAGGTCATCCCGCTTTTTGATAAAATGCAAACCTCACTGGACTCAATCAACCGCACGGTACGAGAAAGTATCATCGGTGTACGGGTCATCCGTGCGTTCAACCGTGCAAAGGACAGCAAGGAACGAATGGATAAAAGCTTTGAGGGCTATGCAGCAATCGCTATCAAAGCAAATAAGATTTTCGCTATGCTTATGCCTATGATTATGATGGTGATGAACATTCTGACTGTTCTGCTTGTATGGTTCGGCGGCAAGCAAGTGGCGGCTGGCGGCATGGAAATCGGAGATATCATGGCCATTATTGAATATGCCATGCTTACGCTTTTTTATCTTATTATGGGTGCGGCATCATTCATATTCATTCCCCGTGCACAGACCTGTGCAAAGCGCATTAACACTGTGCTGGATATGGTGCCGGAGTTTGAAGGGGTACAGAAAATTGACAATTATATACACGCCAACGGCAAAACCAAAGTGGAGTTCAAAGATGTAACCTTCCGCTATGCCGATGCCGAAGAAGCGGTTTTACATAATATCAGCTTTGCCGTAGAGGGCGGTACAACCACCGCTATTATTGGCAGTACCGGTTCCGGTAAATCCACCATCGCAAGCCTTATCATGCGGTTCTACGATATTGCCAGCGGCAATCTTCTTGTGGACGGGAAAGATGTACGGGAATACAGCCAAGCGGAATTACGGGATAAAATCGGATATGTGCCGCAAAAAGCGTTTTTGTTCAGCGGAACGATAGCAGATACGCTCCGCCACGGTAAAAAAGAGGCTACTGAGGAAGAAATGCTTCATGCCTGCAAAATTGCACAGATCGATGATTTTATACTCACGGCGGAAGATGGTTTTCAGCACAGGGTATCCCAAGGCGGCAATAACTTCTCCGGCGGACAGAAGCAACGTCTTTCCATTGCGCGTGCTGTTATTAAAAAGCCCGACATCTACATTTTTGATGACAGTTTTTCCGCATTGGATTTCAAAACTGACGCAAAGCTGCGAGCCGCCCTTAAAGACGAGGTTGGCGACAGCGCTGTGATTATCGTTGCCCAGCGAATAAGCACCATTCTGGATGCAGATCAAATCGTCGTATTGGACGAGGGCAAAATTGTCGGGAAAGGAACCCATCGGGATTTACTTGAAAATTGTCCCGTATATCAACAAATTGCCCATTCACAGATGAGTGAGGAGGAATTGGGATGATGAATCAAAGAAAAAAGCAAAAAGCACAGGAGAATGCCAGTGCCGTTGATAACCGCGCTAAAAACGCAAGAGGAACATTAAAGCGTTTTTTCAGGGATTTGATGAAGCAAAAGTGGAAACTCTTTGCAGTCGTCCTCACTCTTGCAGCTGCCGCCCTGTGCAGTGTATTAAGCCCGCGGGTGCTTGGTATGGCAACAAACCAAATATTTTACGGTATAACAGATGCCACTGCAAACGGGACAACTTTTTCTGTGAACCTTATTACAATGGGCGCAATTATTTTTTTGCTTATAGGGCTGTATCTCTTGGGCACGCTGTTTAATTTCATCCCTCAGCGGATTTTGGCAAGTGTTTCTCAGACGTTTTCCTTAGATCTCCGAAAGCGCATAAGCGACAAGCTAAATAAGCTCCCACTGCAATATTTTGATACGCACAAAAAGGGTCAGATGCTCAGCCGTGTCACCAGCGACCTTGAGCGGGTAGCCGATACTTTGCAGGAAACAATCGCTTCGATGATTACTGCTTTGATTACGCTCATCGGCGCATTTATCATGATGCTGTTAATCAGCCCTACACTCACGCTGATTGCGCTTGGTACCGTAGTGGCAAGTATACTCGTGTCAGTTGTGATTGGCTCACGCACCAACCGTTATCACGCTGCGAATCAAGCGACGCTGGGTGAACTGAATGCCAACATTGAGGAATCCTTTACCGGAAACAATATGATTAAAGCGTTCAACCTAAAAAAGGAAATGGTTGAGCAAAATGATACTCTCAATGAAAAGCTGCGGAAGACCTCGACAAAAGCGCAGTTTATCACCTATGTTATCAATCCTATCGTGCGGCTTGTTGGACAGTTCGGTTATGTACTGATTGCCGTTCGCGGTGCAATATCGGTTATCAGCGGAGATATCCGCATCGGTGATGTGCAGGCAGCGTTTCAGTATGTCAATCAGATTTCCGAACCCATTACCCAGCTCTCTTTCACTATGAACAACTTGCAGGGGGCTCTGGCTTCGGCAGAGCGTGTATACGATCTTTTAGATGAGCTGGAGGAGATTCCCGATACTACCTCCGAACTGCTTCTTCCAGATCCGAAAGGCGATGTTGCCTTTGAAAATGTTCAATTCGGTTATAGCGAAGATAAGATGCTCATGGAAAACATCAATATCAACGTAAAGGCAGGAAGTAAAGTCGCCATTGTAGGCCCTACGGGTGCGGGCAAAACAACATTGGTAAATTTGCTGATGAGATTTTATGAGGTAAACGGCGGAAAAATCAGCATTGATGGGATTAATATTTGCGATATGAGCAGAAAAGAGCTTCGGTCTACCCTTGGCATGGTCTTGCAGGAGACATGGCTTTTCAATGGAACTGTTGCAGAGAATATTGCCTATGGACGCAACACTGCAACCATGGAGGAAATACGCCACGCTGCAAAGGCTGCGAGAATTGACTATTTTATCCGCACACTGCCTCAAGGCTACGATACGGTATTGGATGATGAACTGTCCGGGGTTTCCATAGGGCAGAAGCAGCTTTTAACCATTGCGAGGGTAATCCTTACCGATCCTTCTATTTTGATTCTGGACGAAGCCACCTCCAGCGTGGACACACGCACGGAAATAGAGATTCAAAAGGCAATGAATAATCTGATGAAAGGCCGCACCAGCTTTGTGATTGCCCATCGCCTCTCTACAATAAGAGATGCAGATATGATTCTGGTCATGCGTAATGGCACTATCGTGGAGCAAGGCAGCCACGGACAATTGCTGGAAAAAAACGGCTTCTACGCCGAGCTGTATAACAGTCAGTTTGCAGCAAAGGTATCGTAGTCGTAATCGTAAGAAGATACGGTTACGGGATTGCTTCTAAATTGGTTTTGGGAAAGGTTTGAGAAAATGCGTAGAAACGGCTTACCTATCATAAGGAGGATGTCATGGAAAAAAGTCTAAAAAATAGTCCTCCAAATCAAATGGATAAAAACATTCTGGGACATGAAAAGATTGGAAAGCTACTCAGAATGTTTGCAATCCCAAGTATTATTTCAATGCTTGTAAACGCCCTTTATAACATTGTTGACCAGATATTTATCGGGCAAGGTGTAGGGTATTTGGGGATTGGTGCAACGAATATCATTTTCCCGATTACAATTGTGTTTGCCGCTTTTGCTTTAATGTTTGGAGACGGATCATCTGCATTTTTGAGTCTGATGCTTGGAGCAAAGAAAAAAGAGGATGCATCGAAAGGTGTTGCTAACGGGATTATATTATCGGCTGTCACATCGATACTGTTTACAGCCGGAGTTTTGATTTTTCTTCCGCAATTGCTAACTATGTTCGGGTGTACGCCTGAATTTGAGCCCTATGCGAAAGATTATGGGTATATCATTGCGCTCGGACTTCCATTTATGACCACATGTGCAACATTTAACTCAATTATCAGAGCAGACGGAAGCCCCAAATACGCAATGGTATCCATGCTGATTGGGTCGGTCTTAAACGTAATTTTAGATCCTATTTTCATTTTTGTGTTTGATCTTGGAGTAAAGGGTGCAGCAATTGCTACTGTCATCAGTCAGATTGTATCATTTTTGCTAAATGTCATTCGGTTAAGAAAACTGAAAAGCATTGAGCTGAAAAAGAACTTCAAATTCAATCTTACCATTGCCGCAAAGGTTTCCATGCTAGGAGTCAGCAGCTTTATTACACAAGTATTTGCGGCGCTAATTATGGGTTTGCAAAACAACTTGCTGAAACTATATGGTGCTACCTCCGTATATGGCACGGAGATTGCCATTGCTGTACTCGGAATTGTCGTGAAAGTAACCGAGATAGTAAACAGCGTCATCATGGGATTGGCCGTGGGTGCTCAACCTATCATTGGCTATAATTACGGAGCAAAAAATTATGACAGAGTAAAGAAAACACTGAAAACAGTAATTGTAAGTGGTTTGATTGTCAGTACAGCCGCGTTTATATTATTCCAGGCTGTGCCGGATAAGATTATTCTGCTTTTCGGAGGCGGCGGAGATAATACCTACATTGAATTTGCAAAAATAGCCTTCCGAATTTACACGCTGCTTATTATCGTAACCAGTGTTCAAACGCCGATTGGAACATTTTTGCAAGCCATAGGAAAAGGTGGAAAAAGTTCACTTCTTTCTTTCGCAAAGCAGGCACTTTTCCCAATTCCGGGTATGCTGTTGCTAGGATATGTGTTTGGGATTAACGGCGTATTAGCTGCTAGGCCTGTTTCTGATGGGCTGTCATTTTTGCTGGCCGTCCTATTACTTGTGACCGCACTGCGTTCCTTTGGAAAAAGCGAAGTTCACTCTACTGCATTGACTGGAAATGAAAATGTTAGCTCTGTTCTCGACAAGCAAATACTTATTACGATTTCCAGAGAATATGGTTCCGGCGGACGGTATATAGGAAAAATGGTCGCAGACAGGCTTGGAATAAAGTTGTATGACAAAGACCTTATTATAAAGCTTGCAGAAAGGACAGGACTATCGGAGGAATACATCGAGAGAACTGAGGAGAAACGGAATATCCTCTCCAATATACATAAAGGGTACTACACCGGACCAGACCACGAAGATGAATTGTTCATCAAGGAATCTCAGATTATTGAAGAAATAGCTGACAAGGAATCCTGCGTTATCATTGGGCGGTGTGCGGATTACATTTTGAAAGACAACGATAGTCTTGTAAGGATTTATATTTATAGCAATATGGCGGACAAAGTAAAAAGGGCAATTACATATTATGGGCTTGATAAAGATAAAGCAGAAAAAGAGATTCGAAGAAGTAACCGGGAACGGGCTGTTCATTACAAACATTATACGAACAGAGATTGGGCGGATAAATCGAATTATGATATATGCGTGAATAGTGACTTTTTAGGAACTGAAAAATCGGCAGAACTGATTTGCACTATGATAAAGGCAAGGCTGAATCTGTCAGAAACACAAACTTAGGCCGCTTGTGAGATGAGCAGTATTCCGTGATGAGCGGAGAAAGGATTATTTTTATGAAAAAAAGCACAAAAACAATTTTGATCGGAAGTGGTGTTTTGATAGGTGCAGCTGCGGTTGCCGAAGCTGTGTCACATACAATCACAAAGAAATTGGTAGAGGTTGCATTAGACCGAAACGAAAATGAAAATGAAAGCATAGAGACTTCTAAAAAACATATTTCGGGTGAAACCTCCCCGGAACTGAATGTATTTATGAAGGTGCGTGAAACTGCGGCAGAAAAATTGGAAAGTTGCTCCATTGATTCCGTAGAAATTACTGCCCGGGATGGTGTGAAATTGGCTGGTCATTGGCAATCCTGTGACAATGCGAAACGTATTATAATCGCCATGCATGGCTGGCGTTCCTCATGGTCACGCGATTTCGGGTTGATAGCGGATTTTCTGCATGATAATGGATGCCATGTTTTGTATGCGGAACAGCGGGGGCAAAACAACAGCGGCGGCGATCATATGGGATTTGGGTTGATAGAACGGTATGACTGTCTCGAATGGATAAAATGGGTGGATGCCCAGAGGTATGACAATCTCCCGATTTATTTGTGCGGTGTATCTATGGGCGCATCCACTGTGCTGATGGCAGCTGGTTTTGATCTTCCTGAAAATGTTCATGGAATTATCGCTGACTGCGGATATACTTCGCCCCATGCAATATGGAAACATGTTGCTGAAAACAATCTCCATGTTTACTATGACAACTGGATGAGCAGCATCGCTGACGAGATGTGTCGGGAAAGAATTCAGTTTCGCTCGAAGGACTATTCATGTACGGAGGCAATGGAAAACTGTAAAGTCCCTGTTCTTTTTATTCATGGTACAGATGACAGTTTTGTTCCCGTGGAAATGACCTATGAGAACTATAAAACCTGTGCGTCGCAAAAACGACTGTTGATTGTTCCCGGTGCCGGGCATGGTATGAGTTATGTGATAGATAGAAAGCAATATGAACAGACGGTTACGCAGTTTTGGAAAGATTTTGATTGACCCTAAACCTTTTTTGAAGACGGACAATAATAGATTTTTCGTTACGGAAATAATGAGCAGAGGAAAACAGACCTAATGGAAACGATAAAATTTATCATGTTTGGATATTTGTCTGGCAGCATACTGTTTGCTCGTGTTTGCGCTAAGCTGCTGAAGAAACCGGACATATTACATAAGAGCAAGGATGGGAACCCCGGAACCGCAAATGCTTTCCAGTATGGTGGTTTTCTATGTGGAGCCATTACCCTAATCGGTGATCTCGCCAAAGGCTTTTTTCCTGTATTCGTATATATGAAATACGGAGAAGCTTTTGCAGGATTTCCGCTTGCCACGACATTAGTACTTGCTTCGCCTGTGCTTGGTCACGCCTTCCCTGTTTTTTTTCGCTTTCAGGGCGGCAAGGGAATTGCCGTTACCTTCGGCTGTTTATTGGGTGTTTTTCCGGAACCCACGCCGGTGTTGATATTTGCACTGTTATTTGTGTTTTTTTCATTGGTATTAAGGATCAATCCGCATTTTGTGCGCACTATTGTGACCTATATTTCCACACTGCTTATGATGATCTGCCTACCCTGCTCGCAAGAATTCGTGTTAGGATTTGTACTCATATCGGCTACGGTAATATTACGCTTACATTTGAGCAAGGAGGTTCGGGGAAAGCCAGAGGTGAAACTGTTTTGGATGCGTTGATTTTAAGCTGTGGTACTGGTGGAGGGCACAATAGTGCCGCAAAAGCCATAAAAGAGGAACTCATTAACAGAGGTTGCGGTGCTGTGACGCTCAATCCCTATGCCCTCTGCGGTGCAAATACAGCAGGTTTGATTGATAGGACATACATCCGCCTCGTTCAGCGATTTCCCAAAGGGTTTGGCTTTATCTATCAGTTGGGCGAGCTGTACCGTCGGCTGCCTTTTCGCTCACCGGTATATTTTCTCAACCGGAAAGCGGCGGTACATATGAGAGAATATCTAAAAAGTAAAAAATATGACGTTGTAATAACAACCCATCTGTTTCCTGCGGAGATTATGACGCAGCTGAAGCGCGGCGGCAATATTCCACCTACAATTTTTGTTGCTACAGATTATACATGCATTCCTTTTACTGAAGAAACAGATTGTGACGCCTATGTTATCCCTGCGAAGGAACTCATAGAAGATTTTGTAGAGCAAGGAATTCCATGGAATTGCATTTATCCACTTGGTATTCCAGTGCAGGCAGCATTTCGCAAATCAATTACCTGCTCTGAAGCAAAAGCGGCATTGAAGCTCGAAAAGAATATAGATTATCTGCTTCTCTCTGGCGGGAGTATGGGCGCAGGAAAACTTCCATCCATTGTAAATAAGCTCCGAGCATTGTGCAACACCAATGAGCAACTCATCGTAATATGTGGGAGCAATAAAAAGCTCTTTAAAAAACTACAAAAAAAACATGGCAATGGAATTGTGTTGTTGGAAAGTACAGACCGAATGGCTGAGTATATACGTGCAAGCAAGATGTATTTTACCAAGCCGGGTGGGCTCTCGTCCACAGAAGCCGCTGTTATAGGGGCGGCACTTGTCCACTTGCCTCCCATACCGGGCTGCGAAACAAAGAATGCAAAGTTTTTTGCCGAACAGGGCATGAGCCTCAGTATAAAAAAAACTAAAAATGAGGTTCATCAAGCTATTTCTCTCCTTGGGGATGCGGTAAAGCGGAATAATATGCTGTACCGACAGCGAAAAGTCATCTGTGCAGACGCTACCGAAGCAATATGTGATCTTGCACAGCGCATGACAATTGAGTCGAGCGAAGAAAAGAAGGTGTGATTATGGAAAAGAAAACAAAACAGAATTTGCTTTTAGTGATTGTGGGTGTCGTTCTGTTTGCTGCGCTGACGAATTTATCCGCAGTGATTGGCTTTCTTGGAAAAGTCATTGGGATTATTATGCCTGTCATTGTTGGAGGCATACTGGCGATGTTTATTAATGTTCCTATGACAGGCATTGAAAAACGCCTGCGTCGAATATTCGCAAAAACCAAAAAGAAGCTCCCCGAAAAGTTTTTTCGAGGCACCTCATTTATACTCACGCTACTATGCATCGTGCTGGTACTTACATGCGTGTTTAAGCTGCTCGTGCCGGAGCTTGTAAGCTCAATGAAAGGCATTTACTCTCTGGTTGAAGTGCGTCTGCCTCAGTGGATAGCCTATTTGGAAAGCCTTGATCCCGGCGCAGAGTGGTTGGAGAAAACGTTTGAGAGCTTCAACCTTGAAAAAATTATGCAGAATCTAAATAGCGGGATAAATCTGTTTTTTAATAGCATGATGAGTATAGTGTCCTCAACGGCGAGCACCATCATGACGGCGGCTTTTGGATTAATCATCGGCATTTACATGATGCTGGGAAAAGAACGGGTATGCAGGCACGCCAATATACTTGTTAGTGCCTATTTGCCATCTAAAGTCTCTGCCGCAGCTATAAAATTTTGCCGTAAATTTAGCAGCTCCTTTGCCAATTATTTAGCTGGTCAGTGCGGAGAGGCGGTCATACTTGGAACGCTTATGTTTTTGGTGTTTACAATTTTTAAGTTGCCTTATGCCAGCCTTATTGGGGTGCTCACGGCTGTTTGTGCAATCATTCCTTATGTAGGTGCTTTTTTCTCTTGTTCACTGAGCATCTTTCTCACACTATTAATTGATCCGACGTTGGTTTTACGATGTGCTATTGTATATCTGGTGGTACAGTTCGTGGAAAATCAGTTTATCTATCCGAAAGTCGTCGGCGGATCAGTTGGATTGCCTCCACTATACACCCTTATAGCCGCCATGATTGGAGGCAAGCTCTTTGGAATCCTTGGAATTATCTTCTTTATCCCTTTAACCGCCGTGACCATAGAACTCATAAAAGAGAATGCCAAAGGGCGCTTGCTTTGTCGAAAAGCAGATGTGGGCGAATGATTCATTCTCTGAACTTGAGCAAATTGAGATCACACTATAAATTTGCGTATTATAGAAAGGAATTATCAACATGAAAAAAAGTACAAAGTATATCCTGATTAGTGCAGGGGTCGCTGCCGTAGGCTTCATTATTTACTCCCTCGTAAAGAAACCGGAGGATGCAGATACACCTATCTCACAAGAAAAAGCGCAAAGATTTACTCCATCAGCGCCTGCGTGCTCTACGGGGGTTAGTGATGGATATGCGGATCGTAGAAAAGCAATCATCAAAAAAAATCGTTCGGAACAGGCAACTGACACCGCCAATGCAGAGTCCGGGATGTGCAATCCGGACGAATCAGCAAATATCGAAAACAAATCAACAGCTCCTACGCAGGAAACACCAGCCATCAATGATGATGCCGCTCCAAAATCCGAAAAGGTAATAATCAGAAAGAATCGTTCAGAACAGGCACCCGATACCGCCACTGCTGAGTCCGAGATGTGCAATCCGGATGAATCAGCAAATATCGAAAACCAATCAACAGCTCCTACGCAGGAAACACCAGCCATCAATGATGATGCCGCTCCAAAATCCGAAAACAATATTGAAGCAAATAATAAACCGGAATAACACAATAGAATGCGTGAGTGATATGAGCAGGGTGAACTATCAAGAAATATTTTGGGTTTTCATGTTTGGGAATGTATTGGGGGTAATCGTAGAAGGACTTTGGTGCCGGTTCCGCTATGGAAAATGGCAGACCCATGTCGTTGCTCTTTGGGGACCATTTAACATTGTTTACGGCATCGGAATTGCAATGTTTTACATAGGAAACACCCTGCTTCAAGGCAAGGTGTGGCAACTGCGTATTGTGGCGCTTGCCTTGATCGGCTCACTGGTTGAATATCTATGTGGGTTGGTCATACGAATTGGAATTCGCATGAAGGCATGGGACTACCGAAATCATTTTATGAATATTCATGGGCTTATCAGCCCAAAGATGACGCTAATATGGGGAATTTTAGGTTTTGGATTTGACAGTTTTCTTTATAAACCGTTGAAAAAACTACTCGCTCATATGACCGGACTTCTGTGGGATACTGTCTGTATTGGGATGTCGATTTTTATGGTGATTAACCTTTCCTGCACGGCAGTGTGTATTATTCGCTGGGCAAATCGGCACCGGGGAAAACCACCTCTGAACCGCATCACCCGATTTATCGACAGAAAATACCCCGACAATTGGATGAAACAGAAATTCTGCAACTGGAAGTTTATTGAGTATGAAGATGCGATCCCATCTCAATCTGCATACAGCAGTCAACAGTAAAATACCAGCATTGAAAAGAACCATCCTAAAAATGATTTTCTATACTGTCCTAAATGCGAGGTGGAAACAATAAAAGAAGCTGAAAAACTAAAATTAGCTATCATCAAAGAGCCAGACGCAAAGACGCAGAGCCGATGAACTTGTGAGTGATCAAAGTTCATCGGCTCCGTTCTTCATTTCTCCAAAAATGCAACCTTACGGCTGCTTTTCGGATGCAGTATCAATTAAGGCTTTCGCAGTTGCCTTGATAACTTCCAACGAGCGTTCATCACAACTGTAAAGCATACGGAGGAGATTTTCTATCTCGGAATCTTTAGACGGCTTCTCGGGATAGAAAATCGAATCCGGCAATATAGAAAGCTCACGGATGAGCTTATAGAGAACATCATAGCTGGGCTTCTTCCCCTCGTTCTCTATGCGGTATAAGTATCGCTCGGTGATTCCGACCTTTTCAGCCAAATTCTCCATTGTAATATCTGCTCTTTGTCTGGCTGATTTGATGATGTTGCCAAGCGTTTCAGGTTGATTATGCACTTTCAGTTCACCTCCCTGTATAATTGTACTGATTTATGTCATGATGATAATGGCATATCAATTCAATTATAGGTGGACTGACAGTTCTCGATAAAATGAACTAATGTTAAATGTGCCACCCCGCCAATAAAAAAAACGAGGTTTTGACGGGGAGTTTTGTTATGCCCTATCCCTCCAATTCCGAGTTTTGAGAATTGGAGGGATTTTTTATGCGCTGGAACACTACCAACGCATCGCTGCTGATTATGAGCAGCGAATATGATACCGCCTGATAGGTTGCCTGTTCTCAATAGGTAGCTTGTCAAAAAAAGCCTAAATCTTTCAACGGGTCAATACGGGCTCGATGCTGAACTGATAGTTCATATTATAACTGAAACATATGTCTTTTGTGCGCTTATACGCCGACATTTTCTGTCGTGCTGTAAGCGCATTTTTATATTTAACAGGCGAATCATACCACGCTGTCGCAGCCCTCCAATCAATCTGATTTTCTTTTGAAAATTCAGATTGATTGGAGGAAAAAGCAATGGATGGATACCATCCGAAAAGAAGAAAAGATAAATACAATCCTTATACGATAAATACAACCGAGGACGGGCTACACTGGCTTTCCTTTACGGACGGCCAAGGAACGCCCTACCGCTTTCAGATTGACAGCGAATTTTTTAATCTGCTTGATTCCTTTGAGCTTGACGATGTTTCTTATTTCAATGAGCTGGATCGGCACATTGAGCATTCCGAGCTGACGGAAGCGTCCTTATATGACCGGGCGGTAAACCGCCCGGAAACAGTTGAGGAAACCGTTATGAGAAGCATACAGCATGAGGCTCTACATAAGGCAATAGAGCAACTGCCCGACAAACAAAGGGACAGGCTTATACAGTATTACTTCTCCGGCTTAACCTATGAGCAAATAGCAGAAAAAGAAAGTTGTTCAAAGGTTGCTGTCAAGTACAGCATTGATAAGGCAATCAAGGCACTCAAAAATCTTTTGAAATAATTTTCGCAGGGGCTTAACTTTTAGCCTTTGAGTGAGGAAACAGGTGGAGAGGTACGAAAAACTCTCTGCCTGTTTTCCGTTTGTGCGGTGAGATGGGTTTGACCTTGACAACTGAATACCCATTCATCAAATACTTTCCTATTGCTTTGCAACAGCATAAGCCCCATTAGCGCCTGCGCCACGATCTGCCGAATCCGAAGCAACGAGAATCAACAGTTTTGTTTTCAGTCTTTGGCTTTCGTATTTCGGTTGGGAGCGACCAACAGGCGGCTATGAATATCGGGTGGCTCCCGATATGGCGATGATCGGCAATAGGGCTAATGATACTCCTGTTCAGTCACAGTCCGAGCGCGCAGCACTTTTTCGTGAGTGAGCCGTCGCAGGCAATGAGAGCAGCCGACAGAGAACCTGCCGGGGGTGAGATTCCCGTGGAGTTGGTGCGCCGCCAGCCGTTTGATGACTTCCCGTAATAATCCGGGGTATCGAGGATAAATAGGATTATTTCTTTATGCAAGGTCAAAGGTTGGACGGGTCTTTGAAACGGAAAATCGTTTGTATATTCCCGACCTTAATTCTGTTCTGCCTCTGACCTCTACATAGGCGATTATTCGCTTAAATATTTTTGGGAGGTCATAACACTATGGATCACACATATTTGCGAGGCGATATGTATTATGCCGATTTAGGGCAAGGGATTGGCTCGGAACAAGAGGGTTATCGCCCGGTCGTTATCATTCAGAATAATGTCGGTAACAAACACAGCCCTACGATTATTATCGCCTCTATCACAAGCAAAAAGGACGCAAAGCCGAAATTACCTACCCATTACTACATCGACGCTGATAACGGCTTGGAACTGCCCTCTATCGTTCTTTTGGAACAATTACGAACCGTGGATAAACGCCGTTTGGGTGACTATATAGGTCACTTATCCGACAAGCATATACACGGTATCAATCACGCTCTGGCAGTCAGTATTGGGTTGATTGAAAGCGTGCCGAAAAAGTTAATCCTTTGCCTTTGTAGCGTTTGTGCCAACAATTTCTATGGTACAGGCGCTTATTCTTTACGCAAGATTGACCAGAAGCAGACAGAAAAAGACACCTGCACCTACTGCAATAGCAGGAAAGGATTTGATTATGAAGTTATCCCAAAGAATAGATAGGAGGCTGCTTATGGAATATAAAATTCAAGTTGAGAATGAGTATGTAGCTGTTCTTCTGATAGAAATTCTCTTTGAAAAAGGGCTTGTAAACAGGCAGACATATATCAATGCAAAAAAACGGCTAAATTCGCACATTTCACAAACAGCCTAATTACAGGTACAATATAGATACCAAATCAAGGAGGTAAGATTATGTATCAGACAAGCACAGCTTTTAGGATTCCAAACACATTTATTTTGGATAGAAACAGAGAACGTAAGGCCGTTTTTTATGGCCGTGTTTCTACGGAACACGAGGCACAGTTAGCGGCTTTGGAAAACCAAATGCAATGGTACGACGACCAAGCAAAATATCACCCGAATTGGACTGTACTTGACAAGTATATCGACGAGGGTATTACAGGAACACAGGCAAAAAAGCGCCCTGCATTTATGCAAATGATTGAGGACGCAAAGCAAGGCGAATTTGATTTAATTGTTACCCGTGAGGTCTGCCGTTTTGCTCGTAATACAGTCGATACGCTTGTCACCACACGAGAATTAAAAAACTACGGCGTAGAGGTCTATTTTGTTGAAGATAACATTTGGACGATGGACGGTGACGGCGAATTGAGACTCACGATCATGGCTACTCTTGCACAAGAAGAAAGCCGTAAAGTTTCAGAGAGAGTGCGCGCCGGACAAGAGATTAGTCGTCAAAAAGGTACATTATACGGCTGTGGCAATATCATCGGCTATGATTTAAAGCGAAATATCGGAGCAGATGGTAAATGGAATCCAAGTGAAAACACCTATGTTATAAATCCGGATCAAGCCGAAACAGTACAAATGATTTTCAACCTCTATTTAGAGGGATTGGGAGAAACTAAAATCTGTAAAGAGCTTTGTCGCAGACAACGCAAAGACGGACACGGCAATGTAAGCTGGAGCGTTTCTAAAATCAGTCGCATTTTGCGAAATGCCACCTATATGGGCTATAAATGCTATTTGAAGTCATACAGCAATAACTATTTGGAACAAAAGCGTATCAAGAACCTCGATGAAAGCACATATCTTTATGTAAAAGGAGATTTTGAACCAATTATTTCAGAAGAAGTTTTTAAGCGCTGTGAAGAAATCCGCAAAACCCGAACAACAAAGATGGTAGTCAACAAAGGTGAGCGAACCTACGGGAAGAAGGCTTCACAAGATGTATGGCTGCGAAAACTCCGCTGTGCCTGTGGCTCTACTTTCCGAAAAAATAAATGGAGAACAAATCAGCGTGGCGATACCGTATTCGGTTATCAATGTTATAACCAAGTGAACAACGGAAGTAAATCGTTTCGAGAGAAAAATGGGCTTGATACAGAGGGCTATTGCGATATTCGTATGATTGGTGATTGGAAGCTCGACCTTATGGCAAAAAAGATTTTTGAAAGTATATGGACGGATAGAAAAGATGCTGTTATAGAAGCCTATAAACTGCTCCAAGAGTGCTATCAATCCGATACAAGCAATAATAAAGCGACTATCACCGCTGTTCAGGGCAAAATCTCTCGTGCAACAACAAGACTGGACAATTTGATTGCCATGCGTGCCGATGGTGAAATATCTAAAGAGAAGTTCAGTGAATTACGACAACATGCGGAAAGTGAGCTTGCTACCCTAAACGAAGATCTTGACAGGCTAAATACTGTTTCGGGTGAAGCGTTTGAATCTCTTGATATGAACGCTATTAGGGATACTCTTGACAAGATGATTGATTTTTCAGGCTCTAAAATCGACGAAAGCATTATTGAAAAGTTTGTTTCCCGTATTACTCCCATAGATAATGGACACTACCGCTGGGATTTGAACTTTACGCAGAACAAAAAGCAGGCGATTATCGGTTGTATAGAGGGACGCAAGGATAAAGCAACTGTTGAAATAAAAGAATACGGTGAGAATGACAAGCATTCTCACCGTACATATGATAAGTCTATTCAGTTTTCCACGAATGGGACGATAGCCTACCTTTGTTTAATAGCAGCCTGCGCGGCCGCAAGCCTTGCAATCGGCACGCGGAACGGGGAACAGCTTACATAATCAAGGCCAAGGTTATGACAAAACTCAACGCTCGACGGATCGCCGCCATGTTCTCCGCAAATTCCCAGCTTGATGTTTGGCCTCGTCTTTCTTCCGAGCTCTACAGCTATCTTCATAAGCTTTCCAACGCCGTCCTGGTCAAGGCGGGCGAACGGATCGCTTTCAAAAATCTTTTTGCTGTAATAGTCGCTCAGGAACTTGGCGGCGTCGTCGCGACTGAATCCAAACGTCATTTGTGAGAGGTCGTTAGTGCCAAAGGAGAAGAATTCCGCATACGTAGCTACCTCGTCAGCTGTAAGAGCGGCACGGGGGATCTCAATCATCGTTCCGACCATATACGGAATTTCTACACCGCGCTCCTGCATTACCTTCTTAGCGGTTTCGTCGATGTATCCTTTTACGTATTTAAGCTCTTTCGCGTCGCCTACCAATGGAACCATTATCTCCGGTACAACGTTAAGCCCTGCCTCCTGATTTACCTCAATAGCAGCCTCAATAATCGCACGCGTCTGCATTTCAGCGATCTCCGGATATGTGATGGCAAGCCTGCAGCCGCGATGTCCCATCATCGGGTTAAATTCATGAAGGTTTTCAACCGTCGCTGTAAGCTGCTCGAACGTAAGTCCCATCTCAGACGCAAGGGCCCGTATGTCCTCCTCCTTCTGAGGTAAGAACTCGTGGAGCGGAGGGTCGAGCAGCCTAATTGTAACGGGGCGTTCTCCCATTGCAAGGTATATACCCTTAAAGTCGCTCCTCTGCATTGGCAGCAGTTTATCAAGCGCGCGTTTACGCGACTCGACGTCTGAGGCCACTATCATTTCGCGCACAGCAGGAATCCTATGCTCTTCAAAGAACATGTGCTCAGTGCGGCAAAGTCCAATACCCTCAGCGCCAAACTGTACCGCGACAGCGGAGTCCTTTGGATTATCCGCGTTGGTACGCACCTTCAGCCTGCGTATCGAGTCAGCCCATTCCATAATCGTTCCGAAATTGCCTGAAAGCTCGGCGTCGATGGTCGGAATCTTCTCACCATATACGTTTCCGGTTGAGCCGTCCAGCGAAATCCAGTCGCCTTCCTTAAGTACGGTGCCGTCGAGCGCTGTAACCGTCTTTACTTCTTCGTTTATCGCTATTTCAGAGCAGCCCGCAACGCAGCATGTACCCATTCCGCGCGCAACTACCGCGGCGTGGGACGTCATCCCTCCGCGCGCCGTTAGTATTCCCTGGGCTATATTCATGCCCTCTATGTCCTCTGGACTGGTTTCGAGCCTGACAAGTATTACCTGCTCTCCCTTGCTTCCCGCCTCAGCTGCCTCTTCGGCTGTAAAGTATATGCGTCCGCAGGCCGCGCCTGGTGATGCCGGCAGACCCTTTGCTATTGCTTTAGCATTTTTCAGCGCATCAAGGTCAAAGGTTGGATGGAGAAGCGAGTCAAGGTTTTTGGGTTCAATTTTGAGAAGCGCCTCTTCTTTTGTCAGCATACCCTCGTTGACGAGATCAACGGCTATCTGCAGCGCTGCGGCGGCCGTGCGCTTTCCGTTTCTAGTCTGGAGCATGAACAGCTTGCCGCGCTCTATGGTAAACTCCAGATCCTGCATGTCGCGATAATGCTTTTCAAGAATGTTTGCTATCTCGACGAACCGGTTATAGACGTCGGGCATAGCGTTTGCCAGCTCATCTATATGGGCGGGCGTGCGGATTCCCGCAACTACATCCTCGCCCTGCGCGTTCATAAGGTATTCGCCGTATAGCTTCTTCTCTCCTGTGGAAGGGTTGCGGGTAAACGCCACGCCTGTTCCGCAATCGTTGCCCATATTGCCAAACACCATGGTCTGCACGTTTACCGCCGTACCCCATGACGATGGGATATCGTTCAGCCGGCGATATGTAATGGCACGAGGGTTGTTCCAGCTTCTGAATACGGCTTTTACAGCCTCTAAAAGCTGCGCCTTGGGATCCTGCGGGAACTCCTCTCCCTTTTCCTTCAGATACAGCGCTTTATAAAGCGATACTATTTCTTTCAGGTTATCCGCGGTAAGATCCGTGTCAAGTATGCAGTTGTTCTTGTGCTTTTGGCTGTCCAGAATATCATCGAATTTTTTCTTTTCAATGCCCATAACAACATCGGAAAACATCTGGATGAATCTGCGGTAGCTGTCAAACGCAAACCGCTCGTTTCCGGTTAATCTTGCCAATCCTACAATCGTCTCGTCGTTGAGACCAAGATTAAGTATAGTATCCATCATGCCCGGCATGGATGCCCTGGCTCCTGAACGGACTGATACCAAAAACGGGTTCTCGGCATCGCCAAAGCGCTTGCCTGCGGCCGCTTCCGTCTTTTCAAGCGCATCAAATATCTGGTCAATTATTTCAGGAGCAACTGTCTCGCCATCGTCGTAATACTTTATGCAGGCTTCCGTAGTTACGGTGAATCCGTAGGGAACCGGCAGACCCAGGGACGTCATCTCCGCCAAGTTAGCGCCTTTTCCTCCCAGAAGGTTGCGCATGCTGGCATTTCCTTCGTTGAATAGGTAAACATACTTTGTTACCATTAAAGCTACCTCCATGCTTTTCTTGAGTTTAAGCCATTTTATTTGACTAACAAGTAATTATATATCGACATGCTCCAATAATCAATCCAGATTTATTACTTTTAGGAAAACTTTTGGTAAAATGTTTTACAAGCATTTCTTTCGCAACTTAATTTTATTATGTTTTTATGATGATAGCATGGGACGGCGCAAGATATATTACGCCGCCCCGTCTTTATGCGCAATTATTTTGGACTGTGCTAAACCTATCTATTATTCGGGCGTCGCTACGATAAAGAGCATATCGTTCAGCTCTTCTTCCTCAAAGAAATCATACATAGTAAAATTATAGAGGAATCTTTCCGCCCCGTACACCCCATAACCATCCTGATTGTGGTCTGTAGTATCATATGGATCCGCCACTATTATAACGTCGTCCTGTGTCGTTTCGGTTCCCATCGTATCGTATCCAATAATGACCTGCCAGTGTCCGCCCCAATCGTTCCAAGCTACCATTATGGGCTTGTTAGCCTTTAATGAGCTGATTATGTAATCAAACGTAAACACTTCGTAGACATTATCAGCGCAGTCAAAGGTGCTGTAAGTTTCAAATCCGCCGGCCTTATCAAATATGTCAAGAGCCTGCCTAAGGGAGGTGCCCTCAGCCGCAAGGCCGTTTGAACGGTACGACGACAAGGATTCCTCCGTTTCGTCTCCAAGTTTGCCATAGTGCTGCATCACCATGAGCGCCGCCACGACCCCGCACGACCATTCGCTGGTCTGCTGCATGGTTTTAAACTTAGGAATTATTGTAAGCGTGTCCGTGGACTTCATGTTGTAAAAGTCCAGGCGCGAAAAGTAGGGTGAATCCTTGTGGTCACCCTCACGCTCCACATGGTCCGCACCATCCTCCTGTGATAGATCAACCGAATAGGGTATCTTCATTTCGTCGGTATAATTCCCATGGGTTTCTGAACCCTTGCCAGAGACCTCGCCGCCATTGCATCCCGCCGACATAACGAGAAAAAGTGAGACGAGTAAAAATACAATTAAATTCTTGAACGCTTTCATTATTTAAAATCCCCGCTTTCTTAAAATTAATTGTACTTGTAATTTAACAAACCCGCTTTTTGTATTATTTATTATCGAATCAGATACTGACTCTCATTTTATTTATCCAACGATCGGTACAATTTGAGTCTATATAGTAGCCGAACTGGGTAGAACCCCCGCCCATATGTACTTTTACTACTCTCATGTTGTTTTACAAGTACGGTGGGTATTTCCCACATCTTTATGCATTCATGCATACCTATAAATTTCAGGACCTATCTTTGGTCCACAACAAGAGACTTTAGAGAAACAGCGCCGAGCTGCGCTATATATCTCAAACCCGATGAAGTATAAGCACATTCCCTCCCCTCTTTGCGCACAACCTCTAAATTATAGCAGAAAACAGTTTTATTTCAATACTTTTTTTGCAACTTTATGTAGCAAACATGGAATAAAAATGGCATATAAGTGAAGAAACGTTTAAAACACTTGGTACAGCTGCCGACGGTTTGATGCTTGAGGACTTTCGCTTAGTTCTTGCTGTACAAGCACTAAGCGAGTTTAACTCACAAAAGCCAGTCTTATATTGCAAGCAGCTATCAGGCCGTATTTTGCTCCCGAGGGATCAAAAGGCCGGCGTATACTCAGCCGGCTTTTGATGGATTATAAAGTTAGGGTGATGTTCCCAAGCCTATACCATTCCCTCAGCATTTTTTGGAGTTCTTAGAACCTTTTTTGCAAAAAATGTTCTAAGCCGCCGGAGGCAAAACCCGCAAAGAACGAAAACCTCACGATTCAAATCCGGATCTAACGTGCCGTCAGATCCGGATTTGAAGTCAAGGGCTGCGGCCCTTGACAATTCCAGGGTTTTTTACAGCCTGTTTAAAGGTACGCTATTTTATGCGCTTGCATTCAAGATAATAGCGCTTTTCGTTTGCCTCACCCATTGAAAACGTCTTCCTTGGAAGCGCACCGTCAAATACAACGGTTCTAAACAGCGCGCTCTTATGCATGGGCGGCAGCGTAAAGCCCATGTTGCCAGGCCGCATGCCAAGGTCATACACTACGTCCTCTCCATGGATATAGTCTATGGCTATTCCCTTTTCCTTTATCATGTCGTCAAGCGCGTTTTGAAGGGTTCCCACTTCAAGCTGCGCGGAAGGGCATCCCACTGAGAAGAAGCCATAGCCGCCCTCGGCGCAAAACGCAAGCAGATGCCTGCCTTCCCCTGCCGCATTCTCCATTAAGCGATCTCTTTCCTCTCTTGAAGCGTACCAGTGCTTTTCACAACTGCCGTTATCCCTGGCCATCCTGTCCGATAGCCAGTTTGCGGCAGCATCAACGCTCATGTTAATATCAAATATAACCCTGTGGATCGGCTCAAATATTATTCCGTCGTCATGCACGTTTTCAATTTCAACAAGCGCATACCGCGCGGGATGCGTTTCAACCTCTTCGGGGTCAAGGCCGGCCTTCACCTTTTCCCAGCCTGCCTTTGCGGTGGCGAATGAGTGGTTGCCGTCGCCCATGGCGAATAACATGGACGGCTGGTTTTCACCATATGCTTCTTTGAATTTTTCAGGGTCTGCCAGCGCTTCCAGCGCGCCAATTATTTTGCAAATAGCAGCCTCGTCATTTATAAACCATCCCTCGATATGGCCACCGCCCTGCATCAGTTCAAAATCGTAAGCCTTTCTCAGTTCGTCCGCCTTATCAATCAGCGGCTCAATCACCGTCTTTTCGGGATCGTCTATTAGCACTATTATATGGGGCATCTCAAGCGGAGCGTTTTCCCTAATACGCAGCCTGGGCGGAATCCGCTCAACTATCGTCCCCTCAGTGGCCCTTATAAGGGTAGTCGAACCCTTTTTGTAATCATAACATTCAAGATCCAGCGCCACCACCAGACCAGAACGCCTGTTTCCCGCAACGCTGCGCCTTAAAAGCATGAATCCCTTCCCTATGCTTTCCAATACGCCATTTTTAACATACTCGTCCATGCGGGCGTTTATCCTGGCAATACGGTCAGCCTCATCCGGCTTGTCCAAATACATTTCCGGGAGCATCAGCCTCAGGGTTGAAGGAGCGTCGCCAACTATACGCTCGGTTTCCTCCCAATATTCGGGCTGGGAAGTATACTGATCGCACGCTACGACAGCCCACTTTGAAAGATCGACGTTCCCGTTGGGCATAAGCAGCTCGGGAACAAAGACGCCTACAGAATTTTCGTATCTTTTCATGTCAACCTCCGTTCAGGTGGTATTTTTCACGTATAGTTTACATTAAAAGGCTATTCGGGTCAATGCGGGTTAAATTTAAAAAAGTGTATTTCATTGGTTATATTATCCCCATCCGTCCTTTTTGGGCTTAAAGCGTCATATACATTTTAGACAGAATGGAGGATTTGATCATGACACCCATACCTCTAATTGTAATACACACCGACGTTAACGCTATGATTGAAGTTAACGGCCAGCGTATAGGAGAGTGCGTAAAAGGGGGACATATAGCTATTCCCGTCTCTGATACGGGAAACTGCTATATACTCGCCCTTCCCCTGTCGGATGACGGCGGAAGCCGCAGGTATCCGATAATGCGGAAGATCAGCTTTGAAGACGGACGCATGGTACAACCCTCGCCTGGAGATATCCGCGTATGCAAGTGGCATGATGATGTATACGAGATTGAGCTTAATCTAGGAAGCCTGCCCGCCGCGGTTCCAGCCCTTCCATATACGATTGAAAGGGTCATATTGCCATGGCGGGGCGCACGCGATACGTATGTTATGACGCTATACTATGAAAACGGCCTCCGCCTCATGCTTGAGGAGGGCGATATCGTACGGTGCGGCTTCGCCCTAGGCGATGGTCATGGCGGTAATATCTCGTTTTTGGATGTAGGCAATACCAGACTTGTGACAATACATGCATCTCTTAACGACAGAGAGCGGCTTTTGGTATTGAACCAGGGAACAACTCCAATCCTTGATATATCGGGCGATAAGGCATCCATTGAGGATTCGCGTCCTCAAATCATAAACGCTCTTAATACCGCTGTGGGTCATGAAACTAGGACTCGTTACGAATTCAATAGGGACCGGTTTATTGAATTGCCGGCTGAGCGGGGCTTTTTTACCCATGATTATGTGCGTCCAGCCGACAGGCGCGGGATCGCCATAGCCTTCTGCGAGGCGGCTCAACAGGATTTCATGGAGGAGACGTTTAGCTATCTTACGGAGGATCTCAGATCATCCCTTACATTTGATCAGATTAAGGACTTTGTAGGCAATTATATTGTCAGGCAATCTCCGGTTGTTGAGATTGGCAGAACCATTCTAGGTCTTATGAATCAAGAAAACGGGCAGCTGGAATGCGCTAGCCTCCTCGAATTCGAGTTTGAGGACGGTCTTATATCCGATATACAGGAATGTGAATGGTAGGCGGCGGCATAAAAAACGGACTCATAAAACGGTATCGCCAACATATTGAATCAGTGTAGCTGCCATACAGGGTGCAAAAGGACCGTACAACGAAAATAATACGCGGTCCTTTTCTTGGTCTTTTAAATCAAAGCCTGATAATATGTTAGTAAAGAGATTTTGTACACAAGGAGGATAAAATATGGGAATCACGTCGGCGTCCCCTTATGCGCCGCCATGTCCTTGCGCAATGGGACTGTTGCAGGTTTCTGACAGAAAAAAACGGCGGCTATGAAAATCAAAGCCGCCGAAAAAGGTACGGCGCGTGAAAAATGTCTGCTTTACTACGGCATTTCTCTTTTGCCGCTGGGCAGATGCTTTACATCCCAAGCGATATTCCTTTACGTTCCTTCTGGCTTGGTATTATCTAATATTTAAATTTCCCTCTTTCGTAATTTTATGACAACATCTGCCTGTTTTGCCAAATCGCTGGAGTGAGTAACGGCCGTCACACATTTGTTGGACTTATGGGCGAAAAGGTTTAAGTTTACAGGGGGAAATTGAGCAGTGTAGCGGCCTTTGTAAATAAAACATTTACGTACGCCTTTTACCAAGAGGGTGCAACTAAATCGGCCCTATAAACTGAATTTGCATTTTTATTTTTTGATTATTCTCTTTAAGTAGGCAACGTCTAACAAATTAACTGTTGCAAATTTTCCTTTATAAAACACACCCCAGTTATTAAAAACGCAAGGCAACTCTTTTGCCTTTTGCAAAGTATCAACTTCAATTAAAGATGCGGGGACATCATTTGCTTCGCAATACTGTTTTATCATATCAATGGTTTGATAGACATAGGGGCATTGCATATCATAATAAATTGTTAGCTCTTTGCTTTCAATTTCTTGCTTTTTAACATTTTGAGCGAACTTTGGCGTTGTTCCGTCAAAAGAAAGTGCAAGCAGCTCATAGCCATTATTGGTGGTATCAACGACTTTAAAACCGAACTTCCTGGCAAACGATTGGTCAGAAAGCCACGCCTTTTGCTTTTTAGCTCCAAGCATACATACGCCCGATTTCCCTTTTTCTTTAGCTTCTTCCAAACAATATTCCATTAACGATTTTCCATATCCTTTTCCTTTATAACTACCCAAACTCCATAAGCAATATATATAATAATAGTTATCGCCAATGATAGGAACCCACGCTGTTTCAAGAGGAGCATATTCAATAAAAACCGTAGCCCTTGCATTTAACTTTCTAAAGACATGCCCCTCTTTTAGCCGTTCAGAAAGCCATTGCCGCTTTGCTTCTATACCTTGATGTTCCTTTTTACTGCGTATGATACAGCATAAATGCTCATTCACAAGGTTTTCCGTTGTTAAGTTCACAAAATCAGTACACATATTTTATTTCCCTCACATATAAATTCAAGTTTGTTGTGCTTCGTTTTCTCCGCATTCGGCCTTTACCAATATGGTGTGTTTCGGACATCCCAATAAGCTGGAAGTTTATCACCCTCTATGGATGTACATTCTTGTCATATTAGGTTCTCCATCTCCCTGTACCATACAAAAAAATTCCCATCCATAACGTTCATAAAATGAATTGTGCTCTGTTGTCAGATATAAAGTGTCAATACCCTTCTCTTTCATATCGGCACACACATAATTCAATAAAGCGCCAGCTACTCCATTGCAACGCTTACTTTCCTCTACATAAACCGCGCATACATTCGGAGAAAGATCTTTTCTATTATGAAAGTCGTTTTCGATAACCCCCAATCCTCCAATAATTTTTTTGTTCTCCATAGCAACATACCATTGGGGAACCCCAGTCCTTTTTGTCAAGCAATCCTCCATGCTTTCTGTATATGTCTCTAGTGGAATACCCCATTTTTTATGAAACCACTGTGCGGCTTGTTCCTTTAACTCCGACTTATCTATTAACCGTATTATTTCATAATCCATTTAAGTAATTACCTCCAACAATTTCGATTGTTGAGCCGCCTTATCCAGTAAAGGCGCCTTTTGCAGCGTATTTTTCTACGAAACATTCAATATGCATCGTATAAAGGCTTGCAGCTTCTTCTTTTTCTTCTTTGCCTGATGCCGCGTCCGAAATGCTTAATAATAGATAGAACGGGGCATAAAATTCAACCGCCATTTGTTTGGGGCTGCCCTTGCGCCAAGTCCCTTGTTTCATCATTTCACTAAACAACTCCTCTATAAAATTGACTGGTCCGCTGGCTAAAACCTTTTGATATAGTTTTGTCATCTCAGGGCTTCTGTACTGTTCCAAAGTCAGAATTTTGCGAAAATTGCAGGCAATTTCATCCTCCGCCCAGTAATAGAACTGAGACTTCATGTACGCCTTAACGCTTTCCACAGAAGCATTGCTGAAGGAATCCTTTTCTGGAACACCCGCCCTTTTTGAACGCTCAATATCTAATTGACATACACGCCCAAAAATGCTATCAAAAATATCGCGCTTGTTTTTATAATGCTTATATAGCGCGCCTTTTGTCATCCCCACTTCTCCGGCAATTTTGCTAACGGAAACAGCCTCATAACCGTCTTGCGCAAACAAACGGAGCGCGGTCATCAAAATATTTTCCTTTGTATCAGCCATTCTCTAATACCCCCCACAAAGTAAACGCCCGTTTACTTTGCTCTATATTATAGTGAACGGGCGGTTACTTGTCAAGCGGCTTCACAGAAGGATTATAATCAATGAAATGATACTAAAACATAAAATTGCTCTTCGTCCTCATATTGTAAGGATCTCTATTAAGATGGCTATTTGAAGTAAAACAGGATGGCCGCCTAACCGTTTTTTCGTGATGCAGGATACAGATAATCATGATGGAGACCGCCATTGTGCAGCAGCAAGGAGATGGTGTGTGAATGCTCATCTTGGCATTGCTGAGCAACCTGCAAAACGGAAAAACGGCATAGCCAAAGCCAAGCCGTTTCCCGAAAACAATACCATGCTGTTTTATAAGTGCCGCCCATGGCCTGCTCTTTTTTTAGAACATATTAATATTATTTCCCGCCTGTAAACAGTCCTTTAAAGAAGTCTCCAACGTTTGTGAAAAACTCCAGCACCGAGTTCCAAACGCCGGCAAACCAATCCGACACACTTGACGCCTTATCTATAGTGTCAAGCCATCCGAGAAGCCTGCTCTGCAGATTGTCCACATCCAGGTTTTGGAAGGTACGGCATAGCTGCAACAACTGTTCAACCTGGTCGTCGGTAAGCTCTACTTTGCACTCATCAGCTATCCTGCGAATTTCAGCACGGACCTCATCGTCCGACATGTTCTTTATGTTGTCAAGTATCTTCTTTAGTTCGTTTATAAGGCGGGTAGCTTCCTCGCTGCCTATAAAATCAGCCAGCTCCGCGGTTGTAATAAGCTCCTTGATCGCAGCCGTCTTATCATCCTCATCAAGTTTCTCACCGCCAATGTCCTCATATGCCTTGTAAATACCCGTAAGCGCAGCAGTACCCGAAAGCGGATAGGGCGCTGAAACAATTACGTGCGCATTTGTTATTCCGGCGGTTATGAGGGCGTTTTCATACATCTCCTTTGTGACCCAGTTGATGTTATTCGTTTCGATTTCTAATCCCTTGCCCTCTTCAAGCACGGTTATATAGACGCATGAAAGGGCTACATTGCCAAGATACTTTTCAGGCGCAACGCCCTCAAGGTACTCCCTCTCTTCAGCGTTCGTTACCTTAAGCTCTTTGACCGAGCCTTCCTCAACGCCAAACGTATTATAAATCTCAGCGCGCTGTTTATCGCTAAGATTAGCCCCCATTGTTATTCTCTGCTCCCCGGCTTCTGCGGCAAAAGCAGGTATAGCAACGCAAAGACTAAATATAAGCGCCATAATGGCTGCCAAAGCTTTTTTCATGCTTTTCACCCCTTATCAAATATAGAGCATAGCTCATTGTCACTATAACATATCATGCCCCGAAATAGTTTGAACATAATGTGAACTTTGAATCTGAACACAAAAGCATATGCAAAATTATCTAAATTTTATTTAACCCTTGAATTGACATCAGCATAATGTGATGCTATAATATGTAAGCGTTTGTGTCTAGGGGCATGATGTAATGGTAACATAGCGGTCTCCAAAACCGTTCTTGAGGGTTCGAGTCCTTCTGCCCCTGCCAATTCAATTCGGAACATGATCACTTTATTAGTGAAGTGTTTGTTATAATCTGCTATAGATGATGGCAGTCCGCAGGGTATGAGCTTTGCGGGTTTTTAGTTGTGTCTACGGGTTTAAAAGCATGAAATCGCGCAAGCAAAAATCAAAGGTACCTATTTAATCGGCCCTTTTAATTTGGGTCACGCATCAGCAATTACTGACATGCCGCAATACTCACATTCATAGTTGACTAATATTAATCTGTGGGATCCTGCGCGTTTCTCGCCTGTTGATCGAAATCACACTGAACCGCAGTCGCATCTATAGAATATACCTGGTTGGGTCGTGCAGGTCAACGCTTTATTGCTTATTACCTTAAACCCTGTGTACCAATATGAGTAGCTATGAGAGTGCAGCGGCAACGGCCCCTGACCTGACGCGGAAGCTATTGGCATAAATATGGCAGCAACAACAAATGATATTTTATGTTTTTTCATAATTAGTTCCTTTTTAATATACTTTGATCTATAGGTTAATTCGGTTTATTTTCCCAAAGGTATCACCTCATTTTAAGCTTTATTTATATATCCCGTTTTATAACAAAAGGTAAAAAAGCCCCTTTTAATTATATAATACATATTTTAAGTTTTGTGCTATGTATCGCACTTCTGGTTGTGGTTTGCGTTCCAGTTATGGCATACGGTGAGCCTATGGATCCTGGCTATATACACAGATTTGATAGGGGAGTATACGAGTATGAATAATATACGGATATCAACCACTACGAAAATTAATATATGGTAGAAACCTGTATTGTCCGGGGATGCCCTTTTTATCAGAAGACTCTCGTTTCCTCAGAAGTTGAAAGACACGATTTCGTTATAATCAGTCATGGCTGTTATGATGGCCATCATATCTATGAGGTTAAGTGCAATCTCTGCGCTTATAGCAAGGTTCTAATATATGAATGCAGCGGGAATCCGCATGTGCCCAGGCCCTATATTACATCAGGCGGAATTATTATGCGGCCTGAACAGTTAAGTCTTGACACTAATTCTGATTCTGAACAAATGTTTTTTGACCCTGATATTGGCGAAATTATGTCTATTACATAAACATTCCAATAGGTAGGACGTAAAAGGGCGGTGGGCAATCCTCTCCCTTTTTCCATTTTCTGCCCACATATCTTCTAAAAGACCATGTGTCCACCGATATATCGCTATATTTGTCATTTTATACAATTTATGCTTGTGTATTGTCTATAAACATGCTATAATTACTACACTAAATAGCACAAAGGGGGATGGTTCCAATGGGCATGTAAGTCTTATATTGTACCACTTCTAAATTAACTCTTAACTACCTTAAGCTATATAGGGGGGAATATCATATGAAGCTAAAGAGAGCTTTGTTCATCTCAGTTGCGGCTATTATGGTTTTAATGGCTTTTTCTGCTCCTGTCCTGGCTGCGCATGATGCCGGTTACAGCGTTACAGCAATAGGCGGCACCAGATACCTGCGCCGCGGGGACGCTAATCTGGACGGGGCAGTTAACATGGACGATGCATGGTTCATATCCAACTATCAAGGAGGTTTCGTGTCTTTGATAGGTACAGAAAACAGGCATTTTAATATTGTAGATGTAAACGGCGATGGGATCATCGACGACGGTGACTTTCTCTGCATATACAACGAAAATATTCCTGACGTACTCTACGGCAATAAGATTGGGGACGCCAACTTGGATGGCGTTGTTAATACCGGAGACGCAGCCACGATCTCAAGATATGCAGCAGGTATTATTGACATAGGCGAGTTTGCATATGCGTTGTCGGACGTCAATAACGACGGACTTGTTAACCAGACAGATGCCGAACTGGTTTTACAGTACTCGGTTTCATAAGGAGGTATTTATATGAATATAAAGAAGATATTATCCATAACCACGACAGCCATTTTGCTGTTAACCGCTATATCGCTGCCTGTACTTGCTGCTTCTAATGAAACTCAATCCTCCATAGGTTCACGTACGTTGTTGAGGCGTGGCGACGCAAACCTTGACGGAATTATAAATACAGGCGACTCGGCATTTATACTCAAGTATTTAAACGGCGAAGTTTCATTAGCCGGCCCTGGCAACCTGCACTATAAGATTGCTGATGCAAACGGCGACGGAACTGTTGATAAGAACGATGCGGCATGCATCCTTGCAGGTAACGTTGTAAATACGACCTACAGTCAGATGAAGGGCGACGCAAACCTTGATGGAACTTTAAATACTGGAGACGTCAGTACTATACTAAGATATATTGAAGGTATAATAGAGGTTGGTGAATTTGCTTACTGCTTGGCCGATTGCAATGATGATGGAATAGTTAATAATACTGACGCGGAATTGCTTCTTGATTATCTTATTATGAATACATAAGAACTTAGCAGGACCAGCAACAAGGGGGGGCGGCACCCCCTTGTATCCGTTTACAGGGTTCATAACATCATTAAATAGCGTGGGAACATAGTTGGGGCTTAGCTTTTTAGCCGCATTGATGTGGCGCATGCAGTAATTTATATCTATATAATTATTATCCAGATGGATAGATAGGCCTTTTGATACTTTAAAACTCAAAAGTCTGATATAATGCCGATATAACAACCGATAAAGCGACTATAGAAACCCTCCATCATTGATATTATCGACTTACTTTTGATTTATCGCTCCTGCAAAACTCGGTCATTACATCCCAATAACGCTTAGGCATATGCGACATTCGGCATTTAGGATTATACCTGCCTTCAATAGCAATAGCGTCATAGTATTCACACCATAAATCCCTATACATCTGCTCTTCCTCATCGGGATTCTCCAGCACAAAGGAATCTACTGGAACAATCGCCGACTGGCCTGGACGGGAAACCAGCGCCATGCCATGCGTGGCATCGTATATCAAAAAGGCCTCCTCAGGGTACCTGTCTATAAAATGCGGCGCAATAATGGGAAGCACCTGGTTAAGCGGCTTTATAACGCTTACCAGCACTTGGCCTGATACGGAAAACCGGATGAATTGCTTATATCTATGGCTTTCATTTAGCAGATGCCGCTCGGCCTTCTGAAGGGCCGATACGGCGTCGTCTGTCAGATGGCTCATAACATCCTTTCCCATGGCAAACCCTAATTGCAGGAACCTCAGCGTGTAAAGCTCCTTTTGCTCCATAAAGGTCAAAAACACGTTTTCAAACAGCATCAGCGCGTCGTGGGATATCTTGCGTGGAATGGCTCTTCGTACCCGGGCCGCCTTCGTTAAATCGGTTTGAATAAAGCGGGTTGTTCCAAGCGTTAACTGACGCTCACCGGACGGCGTTATATCCAGCGGCATTTCCTTTTTTTGATAGCTTTCAAATACGCAGCAAAGCAAGCCCTCTATCGTACCGTCATATTCATATGCTGTGAAGCCCCGCTCAAACATTCGTAGACCTCCCCTCCGCCAATGAGCGACTGTGAAAAAAGGCTTAGCTGCTGATAGCTGCCCTGCATCTGTTTACGCATGTAATCCATGCCCTGCTGCGAGATCAGGCTGCGAAGAATCGCATCCTGCGTAATGCGCAAGCCATCATTGATTTTGCCGTTAACCGTAATAAAATACTGCGCCCGCTTTAACACTACGCCTATCTTTTTCAGACCATCGTAGCTGATGGGGCCTACCCTCCTTGCCTCCAGAATACGTTTTGCGCTTGTCACGCCTATTCCAGGTACGCGCAGCAGCTCTTCGTACTGTGCTTTGCCTACCTCAACAGGGAAGCGCTCCATGTGGCTCAGCGCCCAGCTGGCCTTCGGGTCAACCAACGGATTGAAGCTCTGATGGGCCTCGTCAAGAAGCTCGTCCGCCTCAAATCCATAAAACCGCAAAAGCCAGTCCGCCTGATACAGCCTATGCTCCCTCAGCAAAGGCGGCGGAGTGCCGACGGCCGGCAGCAGGGGGTTGGACGAAACTGGCATATATGCCGAGAAAAACACGCGTTTCAGCCTATATTTTTTATAAAGTGCGCTGCTGAGCTTCAAAATCTGAAAATCCGTATCCGCCGTCGCTCCGATAATCATCTGTGTGCTCTGGCCGGCCGGCACGAATTGGGGCGTATGACGATATCGCGTCAAATCGCGCCTGTTTTCCTTTAGTTTGTCAGTGATAAACTCCATCGGCTTCAGTATTGAGGTCTTGGATTTATCCGGAGCAAGCAGGCCAAGGCTTTTCTGGCTTGGAAGTTCGATGTTTACGCTCATGCGGTCAACCAACATGCCAAGCTTGGTGAGCAGGTAGTCGTCCGCTCCCGGGATAGCCTTTGCGTGGATATAGCCGCAAAAGTTATATTCTTTTCTCAGTATTTCAACCGTTTTAATGAGCTGCTCGCAGGTATAATCGGGACTTTTAATCACGCCTGAACTTAAAAAAAGCCCTTCGATATAGTTCCGCTTATAAAAATTGATGGTAAGGTCAGCCAACTCACGCGGAGTAAACGCAGCGCGCGGCAAATCATTGCTCCTTCTGTTGATACAGTAGGCGCAATCGTAAATGCACACATTGGTCTGGAGGACTTTCAGCAGGGAAACACAGCGTCCGTCGGCCGAAAATGTATGGCAGATTCCGCAGCCTACGGCATTGCCCATTCCTCTCTTGCCATTTTTACGGTCCACGCCGCTTGACGTACAGGCTACGTCATATTTAGCGCTGTCCGTAAGTACTTTTAGTTTATCGAATACATCCAATCGGTCTCCCCCCTTAATATGGTTAGTATATACTAGAACAAACGTTTTAGTCAATGGTTTTTAACCAAATATTCAGATGCTAAACGATATAAAGTAAGATTGAGTCGATGCTTGTTTTTCATATGCCGCGATAATATAATATGGGGGTATTAATCCTATGGGAGAGCGGTTGTATGCAAAGAATCATGGTAATCGGCTGCTGTGGCTGCGGCAAGACTACCCTTTCCAGAAAGCTGGCCTTAAAATTAAACCTCCCTCTCGTTCATCTTGACGTGCTTAATTGGAGGGATAACTGGAATCAGGTATCGCATGCGGAGTTTGATCGTCTTTTATCAGACGAGGTAAAGAGGAATGAATGGGTAATAGACGGCAATTACAACCGCACCATACCCATGAGACTTAAATATTGTGATACGATTATATACATGGATTATCCCCGATTGGTCTGCTTGTTCAGGGCTATTAAACGTATACTTAAGGGCTATGGGAAAAGCCGTTCAGATATGGGAGGGAACTGCCCTGAAAGGTTCGATATGGATTTTTTAAAGTTCATATGGAATTTCAATAAAAACAATAGAAGAAAATATTTACTGATGCTTGATGAAGCAGCCGACAAAAAGAAGGTAATAATACTTCGCAGCAGAAAGGACTGTTTAGGGTTTCTTCAAAAATTATAATCCAGTACAATGGGTTGATCTTTGATGGATAGAACGATGAAAATGAAAAATACTCCGTTGATCGAAACGGAGAGACTGATTTTAAGAAAATTTACTGATAGTGATGTGCTCGACATATTTTTTATTTATGGCAATAGAGAAGTAAACAAATTCCTTCCATGGTTTCCTCTAAATACCCTGGAGGAAGCCAGGGCATATTTATACAGCGAGATTTTCACTGAGTATGAAAAGGATATCGCCTACCGTTATGCCATTGAGTATAAACCGACGGGTCGAGTTATCGGATATGTTTCCGTTTGCGGCATTGATGAACGCTCCGCAAGCGGCGATCTCGGGTATGGTTTGCTCAAGGAATTTTGGAATAAAGGCATTATGTCGGAGGCTGCGGGCGCGGTGCTGGCTGAATTAGCTGAGAACGGATTTAAGTTCGTTACCGCTACACATGATGAAAATAATCCGGGAAGCGGAAGGGTAATGGAGAAGATAGGCATGGTTTACCAGCATTCCTATATTGAACAATGGCAGCCTAAGGATATCCCCGTTACCTTTAGATTGTACCGCAAGGATTTCAATTAAATGCTAAATACAGCATGATTCCTTTAAGCCTTAATAATGCTTAAACTAATATTGGAATAATCAAGGTTACAAATCGGCTTGCCGCCTTATATCCTTATATCCTTATATAAAAGGAAATGGAAGCGGAGGATCCGGCCAACCGCTTCTCCTTGACATACATGATGGAACCCTCTATAAGGCACACTTTGTAAATACCCCTTGATGGTGCGGATAATCCAAAGTACTGGAAACGGAGTCGGCGCCTCCTGTTCTTCGGCCTTTATCCAGAGGGGGAAACCCGCTAACGAGTTCCAAAGTTTTTTCTGCATAAGACCGCAGCCGCTACCGCCGAAGCCCCGATTATTGCCGCACACTGTCCCGCCGCCGCATACCATACGCTCTCTGGCGATTTCTCCATAGCAAATGTGTCGGCAAGGTCTATTGCGCTTATATCCTCGTCCCTGCCTTCCTCTACCAACGCGCGCCGGTTTGATTGCTTTGCGCAGGCAAATCGCTGAACATTCGGAAATTATAACGCCGTATAGATCGTAAGGCTTTGCCTTGCGTCCGCCATAAGCGTATACCGGCTTCCGGCTCCGCTTTCCTTTACGCGCTCAAGCACCTCCGGCGCGTATTTCGGCGCTTGGTCGTTGCTTCGCATGGGCATGAACTCAGCGTCGTTTAAAAAGGCAATGGTGGTGAACGCTCCCTCGGCCGCCCTCATGCTCTGCCGCGCGTTCGCCCACAGTCCCGCGCTTAGGCACAAGAACGCGCAGCTAAGCGTGAGCAGCAGCACGAACGATATCAAAAAGGCCGGCCTTCTCAGCAGCTGCTTTATGCTGTTTTTCACCTGACGCTACCTACAGTTGTCATTTACTTCATTGAACGCGCATGGGGCGTGGGTTCATTATCTATTGCCTGCATCTATAATCAATTTAGCTCGTATTGTATTGATGAAGGCACCGTGCAGGGCGGGCCGGCGCAGGGTACGATGTAATTCGTTCTATAACGGCAATTTATACAGATTTGATAGAACGTATGAGTTCTGGTGCCAGCGTTGTGTCCGCCGTCTCTCGCAGGATCGTTAATGTGATCTCTGTTTATAACATCAACATAAGCCTCTAATAGCATACCGCACTTTTTACATAGTTGAGCCCTGTACCTGCTGTGTCTGCATCCATAATCACCACCATAACCAGTAGGGCGGTAAGTATACCATGGTAGCGTCCAATCATGCACGCATGCATGCGGAACCGTTTCTTCCCCCTGCCCGTGGGCAAGCGCTCCCGCCGGCGCCGCAATGGCGGCAAGTATAACGACGGCAGCTATAGTAATCGTCAGTATCCGTTTCATTCTTTATTACCTCCTCTTGTTGTTCAATTATTGATTACGCCCCATGCACATTGCTGAAAACATTTATTTAGCACAGTTGAAGGATAAATTTTGCAAAGATTAAATAAACTAATCACTATACATACTTTACCATTTCAATGTTTTTATTTCAACAGCACATTTTCCGGTATTTTGTCGAAATTTCGCCTGGGTAATCGGCAGGGTTTAATCAACATAAAAATGTTATATTAAAGATAAAAATTTATATCTGGAAAAATATTTCATGGTTTCCATAAGCTCGTAATTTAAACGCGCATAAAACAAACATTCCAACAAATACTATCTGTGAATAAACCTTGCAGCACAGGAGGAAGTCATTTTGAAGGCAACAGGTATAGTTCGCAGAATAGATGAGCTGGGGAGGGTGGTCATTCCCAAGGAGATACGCCGCACGCTTAGGATTCGTGAAGGTGATCCCCTGGAGATATTCACCGACCGCGAAGGAGAAGTAATACTTAAAAAGTACTCTCCGATAGGAGAACTCGGCGACTTTGCCAAAGAGTATGTCGAGGCCCTGCATCAGGCGTTTGGCCATGTCGCTGTCATATGCGACAAGGACAACATAATCGCGGCCTCGGGAACCGGAAAGAGGGATTTGATGGATAAAGGAATCAGTTCCGAAGTCGAGTCGATTATGAAAAACAGGGAAAAGGCTACCATAAACGCTGACACGGGCAGCATAGTGAGCATTACAGCCGACGAATCGGATGGCGCTTCCTATACAGCCCAGGTGATCGTGCCAATACTTGCATCGGGCGATGCGATAGGCGCAGTAATGCTGCTGAGCCATGAGGACGGCTGCGTAATGAACCGCTCTGAACTAAAGGTCTGTGAAACCGCCTCCTATTTTATGGGCAAACAGCTGGAAGACTGATCATAATTAGAAATGCAGGCGCGTAATAGCTTACGTTCCGCAGACCGTCAAGCCCCCCAGGGATCGTCAAGGGTCGCGGCCCTTGACCTTAAATTCAGCTCTGACGGCATGCGCGTCAGAACGGATGAAAACCGTATGGTTTTCGTTCTTTGCGGGTTTTGCCGCTTGGGAGCTCAAAGGGCGAGAGGCAAAACCCGCAACCTTAAAAAGCGGCTGCGCCGCTTTTTTCACACGCTAAGGCGCGGAATGGATTACGTGCCGTTTTTGTATTTGGAGGACCGCATACCTACATAATTAATAAAGCCAAGCTTGGCTTGAAGATCACCTTTTAATTTCCGCAATCATACGCAATGGGAAACCGCGTTAATATGCAAAGATAGCTTTATCAGCGGTATTACTTTATAATTCTGCATTTTGTCCCTCTTCCTCTTAAACCTTATCTCTTTTTCAGGTGGTTTTGTGCAAGATTTATGATAAAAACGTACTTATATCCCTAGTTGACAAGGGCAGACACGCCTGGAGGGTCGGATTTTGGCCGCTTTTATGTCCCCGTCGTTTGAAGCAGCGCTGCTGATCCTGCGCTCCTCGGCCTTGAACTGGCTACAAATCGTCCCCTTGAGGTCTTCAGAGTTTTTGCTCTTACAGTCCGTGCGGGATGAGGCGCGGCCGCGCAGGCGTGGCGAACCCTACGGCAGACAACCATAACAAAGTCCGGCACGGGCCGGGTGCGCAAAAACCGTGTTTTCCCTTGTCAACCGAGGGTAACCGTATGACATATTTGCGGGTCTCCTTGACGGCTCTAAATATGGATATTGCATTGAGGCAAGTTTAACCATTCGGCCGGCTTATGGTGTATAATGCTTATGGAGGTTAATATGCAAAAGAAATCCGAAACAAATGTGCCCCCGTTTCCTTTAGAGTTTATAAAACGAATGAAGGCCATGCTTGGGAATGGTTTTGAAGACTTTATCAGTTCCTACAGCCAGCCGCCTGTACGGGGATTGAGGGTCAATACGCTGCGTATAAGTACAGCTCGGTTCCTGCCCTGCTCTCCTTTTAATATTAAACCTACAGGCCTGATTGAAGAGGGCTTCTATATGGAGGAGAGCGTCTATGGCGCCGGACGCCACCCCTATGGCCTGGCCGGACTGTATTATATGCAGGAGCCTTCCGCGATGCTCCCTATATCCAAATCAGGGATAAAGCCGGGCATGAAGGTGCTGGATATGTGCGCGTCGCCCGGGGGCAAGGCGGGCGGCGCTGCCCAGAGACTTTGTGGGGAAGGCGTTTTATTGGCAAATGAGATGGTTCCGGCCCGCGTAAATACGCTTGTAAGAAACCTTGAGCGACTTGGCGTTGCCAACGCTGCGGTTACCTGCTGTTCGCCTGAAACCATATCAAATACATTTAATCGGTATTTTGACGTAGTCTTGGTCGACGCTCCATGCTCGGGCGAGGGGATGTTTCGGAAGGATGAATCGGCAATAGCCCAGTGGTCGGTATCGCATGTTAACTCCTGCGCTAAAAGGCAGGCCCACATACTTGACCATTCGGCCGAAACGCTAAAGTACGGCGGAAGGCTTGTTTATTCAACGTGCACATTTTCATCTGAAGAAAATGAGGGGGTGATTAATTCGTTTTTAGCGCGCAACAAGGAATTTTCCATCGTATCGTCCGAAAGACTGTACCCTCATACCTTTCGCGGGGAGGGCCACTTTACCGCCGTATTAGAGAAACGCGGATTTGTACCCGATGCATCGGTAAATAAAACCGGCAGCCGCGCGGGCGGCAAAGTTCAACGTCTGTCCAAGTCTGAGCTTTCTATATTTAACGGATTCTATGAGGACACGTTTGTATCCAAACCATCCCTTGAAGCATACTCCGTTGGCGATAGCCGTGTAGTCATGTTGTCCGGCGGACTGTACGAAATATTGGGGAAAATACGATACGTTTCAATAGGTATTGACGCTGGGAGGGTTGTGAAAGACCGTTTTGAACCATCCCACTCACTATTTATGGCCGCAGGTATAGAAAAGCCAAAAAGAATTATTCCATTTGATCCAGAGAGCGAAACGCTTTCGGCATTTCTTAGGGGAGAAGAAATTCAGGTTGACACTGGCATGCGCGGTTATTGCGCTGTAGCGGTCGAGTGCGGGGGATCGTATTATATTTTGGGTTTTGGCAAAGCAGTAAGCGGGCGCCTTAAAAACCATTACCCTAAGGGACTGAGGCGCCCTTCATGATAGAATTTGTGTTCAGCGTGTCAAAAAGCGGCTGCGCCACTTTTTAAGGTTACGGGTCTCGCCGCCCTTGGGGCTATCGTGCGGCAAAACCCGCAAAGAGCGAAAACCGCACGGTTTTCATCCGGCTCCTGCGCGCATGCCGTCAGAGCCGAATGAAAAGTCAAGGGCGCGGCCCTTGACAATCCCTGGGGGATTTTTGAAAGTCTGTTTATTTTATTGCCTTGTCTGGAGGATCTTTCTATGCGGATGGTTGATCTTATTTTAAAAAAACGGTTTGGAAGGGAGCATTCCGATGACGAAATACGTTATATTGTTAATGGGTGCGTCCGCGGCGATGTAAAGGACTACCAGCTATCGGCCTGGATGATGGCCGTGTGCCTCAATGGTATGACGATGGGCGAAACAGCGGCGCTAACAATGGCCATGGCCCATTCCGGCGTAGTTGTCGACCTCTCCAGCGTACCCGGGATAAAGGTGGATAAGCATTCAACAGGGGGCGTAGGAGACACAACCACGCTTGTCGTTGCGCCCCTGGTTGCGGCATGCGGCGGAGTTGTGGCAAAGATGTCAGGACGCGGTCTTGGCCACACCGGCGGGACGCTGGATAAGCTTGAATCTATACCTGGCGTAAGCGTTGAGCGCTCAACGCGTGAAATGTGCGATATGGCCGGAAAAATCGGTCTTTGCATAGCGGGACAGACCGAAGGCCTTGTACCCGCCGACAGGATTATGTACGCGCTTAGGGATGTAACTGGAACGGTGGATAGCGTTCCGCTTATAGCTTCAAGTATTATGAGCAAAAAGATAGCGGCCGGCACGGACGCAATAGTGCTGGATGTAAAGGCGGGAAACGGAGCGTTTATGAAAACGGTTGAGGCTGCAAAGGCGCTGGCCAACGCTATGGTGGATATAGGAACCCAGCTTGGGCGCAGAACCGTGGCGGTTATCACCGATATGAACCAGCCGTTAGGCCGGGCGGTCGGCAACGGCCTTGAGGTGAAAGAAGCCGTCGAAGTGCTTACGGGCAGGATAGGCCTAGGCGACCCGCTTACACAGGTGTGCATGCTTCTCGCGTCAAAGATGCTCATTCTTGGAAACGTTGCCAAAACTGCCGATGAAGCGGCGTCAATGCTTGTAAAAGCGCTGGAAAGCGGCGCGGCGTTTTCAAAGCTTAAGGATATGGCCGCCCTGCTGGGAGGAGACACATCATATCTGGACGAACCGGATATGCTATGTAAAACCCGACTGAAGCTGGAACTTGCATCCGATATAGGCGGATTTGTAAACCAGATAGACGCGCATATGGTTGGCGTAGCCTCATCCCTGCTGGGCGCCGGCAGGGAAACAAAGGAGGATTCGATCGATCCCAGCGTGGGACTGGTGCTCAACAAGCGCTTGGGCGAACGTGTTGGCCAGGGCGAAGCATTGCTTACAATGTATGTAAACGACGATTCGCGCCTGAAGGAGGCCGTACAGCTACTGAGGGGTTCGTTTAAAATTGGTCCTGAGGCTCATAGGTCTCCTCCAATGATTTATGGTATGATAGATGAAAACGGTTATATAAGGAAAGAATTAGATTGAGCTTTAGCGGCTTAAAGGAGGCGTTATGCCAAAACTGATAGTTATAGACGGAAACAGCCTGATGTACAGGGCGTTTTATGCTTTGCCCGCCATGACGTCGCGCGGCGGAACACCAACGGGCGCTATATACGGCTTTCTCAGCATGCTTTTAAAGCTGGCCGCGGGAAATCCTGAGTATATGCTTGTCGCCTTTGATATGCACGGCCCCACGATAAGGCATGAGAGTTATGCGGAATATAAGTCGAATAGAAAGCCAATGCCCGACGAACTGAGGGAGCAGATGCCGATTATAAAAAGGATTCTAACGGATATGGGTATAGCCGTCTGTGAATGCCCTGGATATGAAGCCGACGATCTCCTTGGCACATTTGCAAGAATCGCCAACAGCGGAGGCATCGACGCGCTTTTAGTCACGGGCGACAGGGACGCCCTTCAGCTTATAAGCGATAGCACTCACGTTCTTATGACCAAAAAGGGGATAAGCGAAACCATTGAGTTCGACGCTGAAACCCTGTATGAGCAATACGGCGTGACCCCCGCTCAAATAGTTGATCTAAAGGGGCTTATGGGGGATGCATCCGACAATATACCAGGGATACCAGGGGTTGGCGAAAAGACGGCGGTTAAACTTATAAAAAAATATGGCGGTTTGGAAGAATCGCTCAAGCACGCTGACGATGAGAAGGGGGCTTTAAGGCAAAAGCTGATGGATAACGCCGATATCGCCCGCATTTCATATCAGTTGGCGGTCATTCATACCGACGCGCCTGTTGATATGAAAATAACCGACTGCGCATTTGACGCTTCACAGCTTCAAAACGCAGTTCCTCTCATGACCGAGCTTGAATTAAAGAGCCTTATCGCACGTATCCCTAAGGTGGACATGCCGGCAGAGAGTACGTCGTATGAAAAAGCTGCCGAAGAAATAGCTGTTAAGGATATGGATGAATTGGAGCTGGCTTTAACCTCCATATCCAAATCAGGCGTGCTGGCAATCGTCGTCGCTGATAACTTTGTATCCATCTCGGATTCGGCTGACAGGCAGTACTCAATATCTACAAACGCATCGCTTATTGAGCGTGGGTTTGACGCCGGCGACGTCTTTAGGACGCTTAAGCCAATACTTGAAAACCCAATGATTCCGAAGCTTACGTTTGACGCTAAGAAAATAATGCACACGCTCTCGCGATATGGAATAAAATTAAACGGCCTCAAATTTGATGCCATGATAGCGGATTACCTGATTCACGCTACGCGACCCGCATCATCGCTTCAGGACCTGTATAAAGGCCGGTTTGGCACTGAAGAAGGCCCGTCCGCCGGAGCTGCCGGCCTGTTCATCCTATTTGAGGGGATGACACATGATATGGAAAAGCTCCAGCTCATGGAATTATATGAAACCGTTGAACTTCCGCTGATATCGGTGCTTTTTGATATGGAAGAAACCGGATTCAGCATCGATACCGATATACTTGCCGCTTTAAGCGATAGCATGTCCATACGCATAAGGGAGCTTTCGAACGAGATATATGAGCTTGCCGGCGAACAGTTCTCAATACTTTCCACAAAGCAGCTGGGGAGCATATTGTTTGAGAAGCTCGGGCTCCCGCCTTATAGAAAGACTAAGACCGGTTATTCCACGGATTCGGAAACGCTTGAGGCGCTTCACGACATGCATCCCATCATTCCGCTTATCACTGAGTACCGTTTCCTAACCAAACTCAAAAGCACCTTTTTGGATGGCTTGAAAGCGCTCGTGGATGAACATGGCAGGGTGCATACAAGCTTTAATCAAAACGTTACGGCCACCGGCAGGATCTCAAGCACAGAGCCAAACCTGCAGAACATACCGGTGAGGACTCAGATCGGCAGGGAGATACGCAAGGCGTTCGTCGCAAGCAGGGGCAACATGCTCGTAGGGGCTGATTATTCTCAGATTGAGCTCAGGCTTCTGGCTCATATGAGCGGCGATGAGCGCATGATCGAAGCGTTTATCAACGAAGACGATATTCACAGCACAACCGCCTCCGAGGTGTTTGGCGTCCCTGTTGACGAGGTTACACCTGAACAGCGCAGCGCGGCCAAGGCCGTTAATTTTGGAATAGTCTATGGAATCAGCGATTATGGCCTTGCAAGGAATCTGGGGATAACCAGAAGGATTGCGTCGGAGTATATATCAATGTATATGAAGCGCTACGAAGGCGTAAGCAGATATATGAAGGAATGCGTGGAAAACGGGAAGAAAAACAGATATGCGGTTACCATAATGGGAAGGCGCAGGGAGCTTCCGGAAATTGGCTCCTCAAACTTCAATACCCGCTCCTTCGGCGAAAGGGTAGCCATGAATATGCCTATACAGGGTTCCGCCGCAGACCTTATAAAGCTCGCTATGGTGAGGGTTCACCAGCGCTTGACTGCCGACGGCTTAAAGGCTAAGCTCGTGCTTCAGATACACGATGAACTGATTATCGACTGTCCTGAGGATGAAGTCGGCCAGGTTAAGCTGATACTTGAGGACTGCATGCAGAATGTCGTGAAGCTTCGCGTGCCGCTAACCGCTGATGTGCATACGGGGCTAAGCTGGTATGACACAAAATGATTTAATAAATAACTTGGAGAAACCTCAAATATGCCACTGCTAGGACTTACGGGCGGGATTGCCTCCGGAAAATCAACCGTTTCAAACAGGCTTAGAGCGCTTGGCGCGCTTATAGTGGACGCGGACGCCATATCGCGCGAGCTGGCGGCGCCTGAAGGCCAGTATTTAAGCAGGCTGCGGGAAGCCTTTGGAAATGGCATACTCAATGATGACGGTACGTTAAACCGTAGCGCACTTGCTGATTTTATTTTCTCGGATCCGGACAAACGCCGGCTTTTAGACTCTATAACGCATCCTGAGATAATAAGCCGCATGTGGGAAGCCGCTAACGGTGCTTTAAAGCGCAACGCCGACTGCGTGGTAGTCATGGATGCGCCCTTATTGATTGAAACCGGAATGCATCGCCATATGGACTGGGTTTGGGTAGTTACCGCGCCTAGAGATACGCGTATCAACAGGCTGATGCTGCGCGACGGCCTTACCGCTGAACAGGCAAAAGCGCGAGTAGAAAGCCAAATTGACGATTCTGAACGGCTGCGCTATGCCACGCACGAGCTGAACAACTCTGGCAGCGCCAGCGCTTTAGTAAAGTTGGTCGATACACTGTGGCATAACATAATTGATATCCAGCGACAAAGGGGTTGCAATACTTCATCCCCCAATAAGGAGGACATATGCAGATTATAAAACAGGCGGCCTTAATAATCCTTTGCGTTTTGTTGGTAATGGTTTCGTCAGCTTGCAAACGGCAAGGTCCGGATAACATTCCCCAGGATACGCCGCTGTCACTTCCAACGCCTACGCAGGAACCCGTACCAAAGAATGGGGGCGTAATATCGTTGCCCATGCCTACAAACGCTGATGTAAAAAACCCGCTTTTGGTATCAACGGAAGAGATGCTTCTAATGTTTTCTTTGGTGTTTGAGGGGCTGGTCCGCTTGGACGAGTCGGGCAGGCTTACCCCTGCTCTGGCTGAAAATTGGACATGCGACGACAGCGGACGGACATGGACGTTTAACCTCAGGGACGGGGTTAAATGGCACAATGACGCGGATTTTACCTCCTCCGACGTCGTCTATACGCTTGACAGCTTAAGCGAACTGGGGGACACAAGCTATTATGGCTATAATATAAAGAAAATTGAAAGCTATGAAGCCGTGGACAACCTCACCGTTAGAATTACAATGACCCACGAAGGGCTTAGTCCCGTATGTCTTCTTACGTTTCCAATAGTCAGCAGTGCCGGCTCCGATTCAAGCCTGCCGATAGGCACGGGGCCTTATAGGGTCAGTTCGGTTTCTGATGAGCAAACGGCGCTGGAAATAAACCAGTCCTGGTGGAAACAGGCGCCATATATTGAAAAGGTTATATTTAAGGCAAGGGATAATAACGAGACGGCGCTGGCCTCATACTCAGCCGGACAGCTCAATATGGTGCCCACATCAGCGCTGTACTCTGGCCGTTACCGCGGTGAAACGGACACGACCGTGCTTGATATTATGACACAGTCCATGGAAACGCTGATCTTTAACTTTAGTAACAAGGCGCTGAGCGACGCAAATGTTAGAAAGGCCATAGCATACGCCATAAACCGCAGCAATCTGATATCAAACACCTATATGAATAAAGCGCGCGAATGCGACGTACCTATAGCTCCGGATTCGTATGCATACGACAGCATTTATAAGATATACGACTATGACCCTGCACTATCCTCCAGGCTGCTTGAGGAAGCCGGATGGACCGATACGGATGGCGATGGGATCAGGGAGAACGCCCAGGCAAACAAGCTAGAATTCAGGCTTCTTGTAAACACGAGTTCAGAAAACACAACGCGAAGCGACGCGGCTAGCCGCATTGCGGCCGACCTTGAGGAGGTTGGCATTGGCGTTGAGATTGTTTCCGTGCCATACTACGCTGAAAATACCGCTGCCCCCTCCCCCTCTCCCACCATAGAGCCAGACCCTACGCCAAACGGCCCGGACGACCCCGATAGCACCGGTAATCCCTCCATGACTGATGAACCCCATAGCACGGACGACGTACAGAATACGCCGGAAGCGCCCGTTAGCGGCAACAGCCCGGATTATATTTCAATGCTTGAATCAGGCGATTTTGACCTGGCTCTAGCTGGATTTACAACAGGACTTGACTTAGACCTGTCCGCCTTCATTGCTCCTAACGGCAACAGCAACTTTGGTGGATATAACATTAATGAGCTGACGATAATGGCTGATTCCATAGTAAAAGCCAGGGACGAGGCCTCGCTGCGTGAAGCGGCCTGCGCATTTCAAGCCGGATTCACCGATATGCTTCCTTTTATGGTGCTTTACTTCAGGCTTGACAGCATCGTATACGACTCAGGCATACAAGGGCTCGTGTCCGTTCGCAAGCCCGATACGCTTAGAAATATTGAGAAATGGTATATGTATGTGGAATAAGATTTAAAAAGGCGGCCCGTTAAAAGGCCGTCCTTCTAAACCATGATCAGCTTTCTTTAGGAACTAAAAACAGATAAGGACCAACGTGTCAAAAAAGCGGCTACGCCGCTTTTTTGAGGTTGCGGGTTTTTCCTCCCGTCCTTCGGTCTCCCGTGCGGCACAACCCGCAATGGACGAAAACCACATGGTCTTTTATCCGGCTCTTATGCGCATACCGTCACAACGGATAAAAAGTCAAGAGCTGCGGCCCTCTTGACAATCCCGGGGTTTTTGACACGCTGAAGATGGTAGGCACTTTCGTGTCTACCATCCTTTTACTACTTCAAATATGTAAGAAGCGCCCTTTTATGTATAAATGCGGTTTACAGCGACTCGCCAAAGTCCCGCCTGAATTGGGCTGCCAGCCTTTCCGGCCAGTCCGAAACGGATTCAAGCTTATCGTAGAAGTTATGGGGAGGAATACCGGCAAACCTTAACCCCCCTATAATAGCTCTGTTATCCTTTAACCATGTAATCCTGTCTGCAAGGTAGTTCATCTGTGAAACGGTGTATACCCGCCTGGGAACGGCAAGCCGGACCAGCTCCATGAACCCATAAGGCCTTACATTCGGATCCTCCCAGGGTTCGTCTATTCCACCGCGCTCCATACCCCTTGCGCCGCTGGCTATGTAAATTGCAGAGGCCAGACTTCCCGCCGGATATTCGCTGAGCGGAATGTGGGGCACGAACAGCTCCGCGTCAATGTGGCAGCCCAGGCCGCCCGGAGGCGTTACAACGGGTATTCCATTTTCCTGGAGCTTGGTGCATAGATATTCTATCATGTTTGGCCCTTGGGATATTACATCCTCATCCATGGTTTCATCCAAGCCTACTGTTATAGCCTCCATTTCCCTTACGCTCATTCCTCCATAGGTGGGGAATCCCTCATATTTTGAAACGAGCGCTTCCAGCCTTCTGAACAAGTCAGTATCGTTTAAGCATATTGCGCCCCCGCGTCCAAACCCAAGCTTTCTAGCCGAGAAATAGATTATATCCGTGGCGTCGGATATGGTTCGCGTTATCTCGCGTATACTCATGTCTGGGCGTTCACGTACCTTTATGAAATGCAAATTGTCCTGCAAAAGACTTGCGTCCAGTATGGAAAGCACACCGTATTCGCGACAGATACTGGTTACGTCAAGCATATTCTGCAGCGCCACAGGCTGTCCGCCTATGAGGTTTGTTCCCGCCTCTATCCTTACAAAGGCAATGCGTTCGCGCTCATTATCCAGTATATCCCTAAGCTTTTCAAGATCGAAGTTGCCCTTGAACTGGAATTCGCTTTGACGTTTAAGCCCCTCCTCTGAAATCAGCACAACCGCAGATCCGCCCTGCTGCTTGATCTGGTTCAGCGCGGTTCCAAAATAAAAGTTCATGGGTACAAGGCTTCCTGGCTTTACAAAGCCCATTGCCAGCATATGTTCGCACGCCCTGCCCTGGTGTACGGGCAGGAAAAAGTCTTTGTTAAAAATTTCTTTTATTTTGGTACAAAGACGCTTGTATGTTTTGCTTCCAGCATAACACTCGTCGGCGCGCATCATAGCTCCGAGCTGTTCATTGCTCATCGCGTTTACACCGCTGTCAGTAAGCATGTCAAGATACAAATCATCCGTTGTCAGACGGTAAGAATTAAATCCCGCTTCGCGTATCGCCTTTACCCTGTTCTCAACGGGCAGCAGATCAGCTTTTTGAACAACGCAAATCTTATGCATTTCCAGCGGGAGGCTTTTTCCTGTGTAGTACTTTACCTCTGTCATTACTATCTCCTTAAATAAAGCTCTTGTCTACGATTAATACCATTATACATCAATCCATCCATGACATAAGGACAATTAAGCATAATAAGTATTAAATCATTATACGCTATTTATTAGATTTGTGTACCTCTTTTTTAAGATTTTGCCTGTTATCAGGCAAATATTGCAACAAGGTCTTTACCTATGTTATAATATAATTATGAGTAAGAAAAAAAAGAATAAAAATTTAAATATTGTATTATATTATTCATTCGGCGCTATATTAATAATCATTGGCGCATGGCTTATTATAAATGAGCTGGTGATATTCCCGGGAGAATATGTGTCTCCGCCCAAGCTCGTAACAAAGCCGCCGGAATCGGTAGATCAGACGCCGAATGGATCGCATAGCGGCAGTATCGACGAAACGCCCATGCCGGCTGCGGATCCTGTGAGGATATATTTCCCCCGATTTAAAATCCAGAGTGATATTGAGCCGGTTGGCCTAACCAGTACGGGCGCTATGGGCACCGTAAACGCGCATGATATAGCCGCGTGGTATAAGGATGGACCCGTTCCAGGAGAATCTGGAAACAGCCTGATAAACGGCCATGTACGCTATAGCGGCAAAAAGGGTTATTTTGCGATACTCAGGGACTTTGAGGTCGGAGATGAGGTAATCGTAGAGCTGGCGGACGGAAGCTATAGATATTTCAGCGTTGAAAGCGTTGATTTTTATCCCTATAATGATTTCCCCGACGATGTCTTGTCGCTCGGAGGCGAAACGCGGCTCACGCTTATAACCTGCGGGGGAGATTTTGATCATGATATAGGTACTTCAAGAACCCGCGTTGTAGCCGTATGCAAACCTGTAGGCTGATTTTTGAAGTTTAAAGTTTTCATGTTAGCCTTAACCATTACCGGTAATTTACAGGCGAACGCTTAATAGTAATTTATGGACCAGTTAGAAAAAATCATTGATTTGATCCGGCGTCATGAGGAGCGGGGCATACTTCTTGTTACGCCTTTTCTTGATCCGCGCTCAATTTCTGAACTGATGCCGGCTTTTTTGAATTTAAAGGCGTCTATATTCGGCGGCTATGAAGGTGCGGAGCGCAACCGCATCGCTCTGATTCCTCCAGAGCTTGAAGTAAACACACATGATTATATTGCCGTGGTTCGTATCGCCGTACCTTTTATGAAAAGGCCCCTAACGCACAGGGATTATCTGGGATCCGTTCTTGGCCTTGGTATTAAAAGGGAATGCGTTGGTGATATACTGGTTTCAGAGAGCATGGCGGACGTAATTGTCGTCCCGCCAATGGCTGGGTTTATAGCGGATAACCTGCTTTGCGTTGGCAACTGCCCCGTCAGGGCGTCCCGCATTCCCTTAAACGGGCTCACGCCAGTTAAAGGCCCCTGCGAATCGGTAACAGTTACGGTCCCAAGCCTCCGTCTCGACGCGGTAACAGCAGCTATGTTTTCAATATCAAGGGGTCGCGCGGAAAAACTCATATCCCAGGGAAGCGTTAAACTAAACCACCTGCCCTGCCTTGATAAGGACCACCCTATACATGATGGCGATAAGGTAAGCGCGAAAGGCTTCGGAAGGGCTGTAGTTTCGAATATCGGCGGCAAATCCAGAAAAGGAAGAATATTCATACAGATTGACAGATACAACTAAAACTATAAAGCATTAATTCCCACCCCGCCTGTCTTGGTTTAAGCTATATAAGTATTCAAATGGCATAATGGAAAATGAATGGGGAACAATAAGCATTAAAGCAGCATATTGAGAAACAGGAGCTATAGCCGTGAAAAAAATAGCAGGCTCATTAATTATTATTGCACTCTCGCTGTCAGTATTGTTTACAGCCGGATGCATAAATGATAACCCAAACCTTGGGCCTTCGGATATGACCTCGCAGGCCCCGGATGAATCTCCTACCTCAGCACCGGTACAGGGGCAGGTTATAGAGGGCTTTAAGGAGGGTACTATAGTCAAGCCAGACGACGTCCCCGACATTGTAGACGCTATCAAATCCACCTATCCTGAAGCAGTGATCAAAGGTATTGTTCAGACCACTTACCTTGCTGATCAAGCATATGATATAATACTGGAGCAACCATATGGATATATAGCCATCTATGTGCTGCCGGACGGGACAATCGTTCCATATTGGGACAACTACCTGGGGAACAAAAACTGAGCGCTTGCACGCATCCTTCCGGTCTCAAAACCGGCTACAGGCTATTAACCTGAACAGCCTGTTGTATTGATCGTGTTCAGGATAGTAGATATCCTCATATCCGTCTATGATAAAATAATTTTTAAATAAGCGCTTCCAGTCTTCAGTAGATTGATTCCAAAGATACAAACCGTCGTCAAGCAGGTCCCCCTCCAATACCTTTACGCCCCACAGCTCCATCTGCTCTTTCGTTATAAATGGGTTCAGCTTTATAAGCGCTTTCGCGCCGTTAGCGGCTATTCTCGAAACGTTTTCAAGCAGTTTTATAGAGTCCTCCGGTATCAGGTTATCGACTATATTAAATAGCAAAAGGGCGTCGGCTGATTTTGCAGGTATACTTTCAAGCGCTGATACGCCTCCCACCATGAAGTCAAACTCAGCTTCTGGGCCGCCGGCCAAGCGCTCCCTGGCGGCCTTTATGGCCTCGTCCGACAGGTCAATTCCAATATGCCCGCGGGTTCCCCTCAGGCAGCATTTATATAGGCAAGCGCCGCTGCCGCAGCCAAAATCCAATACGGTCTCTGCCCCCTTGCAAAGCCAATCAAGAGCTTTATCCAAAGCATCGTTTCCCATGCTTGGGGATGATACGGGAGGCGCGTCCTCGGATGAGAACACGCCATTCCAGTACTTCAATACCCTTTCGTAATTGTACATAGCCCAAATCCCTGATCCTCAGCCGCTGTACCCGTTTGGATTCTGACTCTGCCATTTCCAAGAGGAGGCGCACATATCCTCTATGCTATAGCCGGCCTCCCAGCCAAGCAAATCCTTTGCAAGGGAGGGATCCGCATAGTATGAATCTATATCGCCCGGCCTTCTTGGCGCTATTACATAAGGCACTTTCACACCGGTTGCGCGCTCAAACGCATTTACTACATCCAATACGCTATAGCCCTTCCCCGTTCCTACATTTACCGCAAGCATACCGGAATTCTTCTGGGCGTAGCGCAGCGCGGCTATATGAGCCTTGGCCAGATCGACGACATGGATATAATCCCGTACGCCGGTTCCATCAGGCGTGTTGTAGTCATTCCCAAACACATTCAAATGCTCCCTTCTGCCTACCGCGACCTGCGTTATATAGGGCAGAAGGTTGTTTGGTATTCCCGAGGGATCCTCGCCTATCATTCCGCTCTCATGCGCCCCTATTGGGTTGAAATAGCGCAGCAATATGGACGACATGCCTTCCTCTGCGCCGGTCACGTCGGATATTATCTGTTCGGACATGTATTTCGTCCAGCCGTAGGGATTCATGCAGTATCTGTCAGCATCTTCTTTTATAGGTACGGTCTTGGGACAGCCATACACCGTGGCCGACGAACTGAAGACAATGATCTTGACGCCGTACTTTTTCATTACGTCAAGCAGATTCATCGTGGCATCCAGATTGTTCATGTAATACATCAGGGGCTTTTCAACCGACTCTCCCACAGCCTTATATCCCGCAAAGTGTATAACGGCGTCGATGCTGTTTTCGCTAAAAATACGGTCAAGCGCCTCCCCGCTGCATACGTCGGCCTCATAAAATTTGATTTCCCTTCCCGATATGTTTTTCATGCGCTCCAGAACCTTTGGCGAGCTGTTTGAAAAATCATCGGCTATTACAACCTCATAGCCGGCGTCCAGCAGTTCCATGCAGGTATGGGAGCCTATATAGCCGGCTCCGCCCGTAAGCAGTATGGACATAAATACTTCCTCCTTATCCTTTGATCAAATTATTTTTTCTTGTTAATCGGCTTTATCAATCCGAGTAAACCGACGGCTTTAGAACGCCCACATATTTTAAATTTCTGTATTTACCCGCATAATCAAGGCCGTAACCCACGACAAAGTGGTTGGGAATTATAAAACCTCTGTAATCCGGCATTATATCGCATTCGCGCCGGTCAGGCTTGTCCAGCAGGCAGGCTATGCGCAGGGACGCAGGTTGCCTGGACCTGAGCATATTCGTAAGATGGTTAAGCGTAAGCCCCGAATCCATTATATCCTCGACTATAAGAACATGCCTTCCGGTTATGCTGACATCAACATCCTTCGAAATCCTGACTATTCCCGAGGTTTTAGCCGCGTTGCCGTAACTGGAAATGCCCATAAATTCCATCTCCACCGGACAATCGATCTCCCTGGAGAGGTCGGCAAAGAAATGTACGGCACCCTTTAATATGCATATCAAGATCGGGTTTTTATCAAGGTAATCCTTAGTAATCTGCTCCCCAAGTTCCCTAACCCTCCGCTGTATTAGGGATTCGCCGAATAATATCTCAGCTATATCGTCGCGCATATTCACGCCAAAGTTCATATTTATCTCCCTTCACATACGCAAAGCTGCTTATTGTTATTTATACAGCATTTTACACCAATCCGCCGCCTTTGTCGAACCGAACCTTTACCATTAAGGCGGTATTCTCATCTACCATAACGTCCTGTGAAACACAGAATCCCGGTATGAACAACACCCTGCTTCCCACGCAGATCAAGGGTACATTTCTCTCCTGCCGAGGAACCTTTTTATCTATAAAATAATCCTTCAGCTTTTTACTTCCTGGAGCCCCAATGGGATAAAACCTATCCCCCCTCCTTCTTGTACGTATGCACGGACTGCCTTTAAGCTTATCAACATCCATGCACGCCGTATATTTATCGTAGCTTATAGCTTTATTACCGCTGTGCATTGTGGCCGAAAACCTGCCAAGGGGGGTGTCTGTCGTTCCGTCCATGTTAAGCTCAATCTCAAATTCTATATACTCCGTATGCGCTCCTATGATAAGCGTGTCGTAACTCATATAAGCCCGCACCTTTGGCAGATCCGCTCCTGCTCCCGTTCTTCCATATAGAAGCGCCTCAACAGCGTCGACATGCGCCCTCTCTATATCCTGATCAGCGCCCGAGCGCGCCAGCGCAATACGTATCGCGCGGCTGAGAACAGGCTTTGGCAGCAATCTGAGCCGTTTTGCCGAATATCCAGTCCCGCTCACGCATTCGTTCAGCGCCTCACAGGCCAAGGACTCAAGATAGGCCTCATCGCTTTGAATCAGTTCAGACATTCTGAATATGGCCTGAATCACTTCAGAATTGACGTGCTTTTCAATATACGGGATCACTTCCAGCCTTATTCTGTTTCTGGTGGCTTCAGGAACAAGGTTGGTTTCATCCGTTCTATAAGGAATCCCCTCCTCATTAAGGTATTCCTCGATCTCCTTGCGCCTGCAGGCAAGCATCGGGCGGATTATCCTGTCCCGCTTAAAGCGCATACCTGTCAGGCCCTTCAATCCGCTTCCCCTAAAAAGATGCATAAGCACGCTCTCCGCCTGATCGTCCATATGATGGGCCACGGCGACGTAGTCGGCGCTAAAACGCGCGCGCGCCGTTTCCAAAAAGCCATACCTAAGCTCGCGGGCAGCCTGCTCCAACGTTTGGCCATGCCCGGCGGCATGCGCCGGCACGTCTCCGCGCTCTATAATGAGCGGCACGTTCAAACAGGCGCAAAGCTCGGCTACAAAGCGCGAATCCCTGTCGGCGCTCTCCCCCCTTATGCCATGATTATAATGCGCCGCATGTACGGACAGTTCAAGCTTTATTGACAGATCCTGAATTACCTTTAGCAGCGAAACCGAATCAGCCCCGCCGCTTACGCCCACGACTATGCCGTCCCCCGGCTTCACGCCGATCTGATCAATCAGCGCGCGTTCAACCTTGTCCATAATACGTTTTTTCATATCTATCAGTATATAATTCTTTAAGGCTACTTGCAAGCGACGTACCAATAATGATAATGCCTATTTGCCCTAATCCGCGTTTTCAATGGATTTGACAACTAAATCCGCAAAGCATATAATCAAGTAAACACTGGATATATGCGTGCCATTTGATAAGTAAAAAGCATTCGCATGAAACGTAGTTTTCAGGCGATTGACGGCTGAAATCCAGGTTTTTAATAATAACTATTGGAGACCACCATATGAAGCTTGGCGTAGTAGGCTTGCCAAACGTAGGCAAGAGCACGCTGTTTAACGCGCTGACGCAGGCCGGCGCGCATTCTGCGAATTATCCGTTTTGTACAATAGATCCCAACGTTGGCGTCGTACCCGTTCCGGACGAGCGGCTTAACGTCCTTGCAAAGATGCACAATCCAGAAAAGATAACGCCTACGTCCATAGAGTTCGTGGATATAGCCGGTTTGGTTAGAGGCGCGTACAAGGGAGAAGGACTGGGCAACAAATTCTTATCCCACATCAGGGAGGTAGACGCGATAGTCCATGTTGTACGCTGCTTTGAGGACGATAATATTATCCATGTGGACGGCTCTGTGGATCCACTAAGGGACATGGAAACCATAAATCTCGAGCTTGTTTTCTCCGATATGGATACCCTGGACCGCCGTATAGACAGGGCGATGAAGAACTCAAAGGCGGGCGAAAAAAGATATTTAGCGGAAGCCGATCTTTTTAAGCGAATTAAGGATCACCTTGAGGGCGGGTTGCCGGTGCGCAGCATGCAGATGTCCCCTGAGGAGGAGGAAATGGCATACAGCCTGTTTTTACTCACTTCAAAGCCTGTGATCTATGTGGCCAATATAGATGAGGCAGGCATCGGGGCAAACAACGATTTTATAAACGCTGTGTATAAGGCGGCTGAAAGGGAAGGTGCTGAGGCCCTTACGATATGCGCGCGCGTTGAGGAGGAGATAGCCGAGCTTGCGCCCCAAGAAAAAGCGCAGTTTATTGAGGAGCTTGGAATAGGCGAGAGCGGCTTGGATAGGCTGGTACGGGCGTGTTACAGGTTGCTTGGGCTCATCAGCTATCTTACCGCTGGACCAAAAGAGGTGCGCGCATGGACCATAAAGCGCGGGACAAAGGCGCCGCAGGCCGCTGGAAAAATACACACGGATTTTGAACGCGGCTTTATACGCGCGGAAGTTGTCAATTACGATACGCTGATGCAGTACGGTTCAATGCAGGCATGTAAGGAAAAGGGCATGATCCGCTCCGAAGGCAAGGAGTATGTTGTGCAGGATGGAGATATAGTACTGTTTAGGTTTAACGTATAATAAATGTATTAGTAGGCGTAAAAGGAGGTAATTGAAAATGCATCACACATATGTACCGAAGGGAGTTTGCTCCACAAAGATTGATTTCGATATTGAGGACGGCGTTATTCATAATGTTGTGTATCAAAACGGGTGCAACGGCAATCTCAAGGCTATAGGTTCGCTCATAGAGGGTATGACGGTTAAAGAAGCGGTTTCCAGATTAAAGGGCATTCAATGCGGCTTTAACAGCACATCCTGTGCGGATCAGCTTGCCCAGGCCTTAGAGCAGGCAACTGGAAAGAGTGCGGCACAAGCCCAGTCCTGAGCCATTAACAGGCTTTTTGTCCCTAGCAGTAAAGCATACGGAGGAGATATATGAGCAGAATGCGCCTTTTAAACAACGTCATCAGCAAATCCGCGAATCAGGTTGAAGGGTTTTGCATTGCAAAAAATGTTCAGGTTAAGAGCAATGCAAAGGGTTCGGATTACCTTGACCTGATTTTGGGCGACGCGGACGGGGAGATAAACGCCAAGTTATGGGACTATGACCCCGCGGTTCATGGAACCTATAAGGCCGACTGCGTCATCAAGGTGAGGGGCACCGTATCCATATTCAGGGACGCTGAACAGCTAAAAATTGAGCGTATACGAAACCTCCATCCTGACGAAGATGTTGATATGAGCGCGCTTGTGCCATGCGCCCCATTTGATTCCGAGTACATGTACTCCAAGGTGTGGGACTGCACTGAAAAGTTTAAATGTGAAGAGCTAAAGCTCCTTACACAATACTTTTTAACAAAACACCGTGATCTGCTGATATGCTATCCGGCCGCGCTTAAGGTGCATCATGCCCAACGGGGCGGCCTTTTGTATCATATCTCCACCATGCTTGACGCCGCACAGGCAATCTGCGGCGTATATGGGGCGCTATATCCTTCTTTAAACAGCGAATTGGTATTTGCAGGCATAATTCTTCATGACATCGCCAAAATGAAGGAACTGGAGGTCGGAAGTCTTGGCCTTGCCCGAGGTTACAGCGCGCATGGACAGCTTCTTGGCCATATAACCATCGGGGTTTCGATGGTGGCCACTGCCGCCGTGGAGCTTGGAACAAGTGAAAAAACGGAGCTTCTTTTAGAACATATCCTGCTTTCACATCATGGTGAACCCGACTATGGCAGCCCCCGCTATCCGATGTTCCCGGAGGCGGAGATAGTGCGCGAACTCGATAACCTTGACGCTAAGCTCTTCACCATGTTCGCCGCCATAAGCGGAGTAAATGAGGAAGAATTTACTGAAAGGCTGTGGTCGCTTGACAACCGGCAGCTGTATAATCATGGAAACCTTTAAAGGACATATCCCGCCTTGTCGTTTTTAGCAGCAGAGGATCGTTAAAACGCCCTCTGCTATCTTTATTGGCTGCTGTACGCACCGCCGTAACTATGCCAAAATCATCTGCATATATTATGTTCTGGGAGGTTAAGGATGCGGCGCAGCGGAATACTTTTACACATATCCTCCTTGCCGTCGCCATGGGGTATCGGTACGCTTGGGCTTGAGGCTTATAAATTCATTGATTTTCTTGACGCGTCCAAAATAGGAGTATGGCAAATGCTCCCCACAGGTCCTACCGGCTACGGCGATTCCCCATATCAGGGTTTCAGCGCGTTTGCTGGCAATCCATATTTTATCGATCTGGATATGCTGTGTGAGGACGGTTTGCTCAAACCCTATGAATATATAAATCTAAACTGGGGCGATAGTCTGGAAAAAGTTGATTACCACATGCTGTATGAGCACCGCTTTGGAGTTCTTCATGCCGCTTATGAGCGCTTTATCGGCGTTTGCGGGCGCGATTTTGACGATTTTAAGCAGAACAATCCAGGCTGGCTAAGCGATTATTCGCTCTTCATGGCACTAAAGGGCCTTTATAAGGGCGCTCCGTGGTATGACTGGGAAGAGAATGTAAAAAACCGCGTTCCCTCCGCAATAAAAAAGCTGGGCGAGAAGCTTGCGTATGAGATTGGGTTTCACGAGTTCACCCAATATATATATTCCAGACAATGGAGAAAACTCAAATTATACGCTAAGGATCATGATGTGATGCTCATGGGGGATATGCCCATATACGCCGCATTGGATTCCGCCGACGTATGGGCCAACGCGGGGCTATTCCTGCTGGACGATCTGAAAAGGCCCATAAGCGTGGCCGGCGTTCCACCCGATTATTTCTCGCCTGACGGGCAGCTATGGGGAAACCCGCTGTATGACTGGCCCGCAATGAAGGATACGGGGTTTTTATGGTGGAACAAGCGCGTTTGGCGCCTGACCGAACAGTTTGACCTGATTCGGATTGATCATTTCCGCGGCTTTGCTGATTATTACTCAATCCCGAAAGACGCGCCGACCGCCGTATCCGGCGAATGGGTTGAAGGCCCTCGCGAATCGCTGTTTGACGCTCTAACCGATGAGTTAGGCCCTCTTCCGTTTGTAGCCGAAGACCTGGGACTGCTTACGCCCTCCGTTGAAAACCTGCTGGACAGTACAGGGTTCCCTGGAATGAGCGTGCTGTGCTTTGCGTTTTCCTCCGATTCAGCGAACAAACATCTGCCCCACCACGCCTGTGAGAACAGGGTTATGTATACTACTACGCACGACAACGAACCCGCCGAAGCCTGGTGGGACTGCATAAGCGAGCCGGAAAGGAGCTATGCAGCCCGTTACATGAACATGCGGGATGGTGAAAAGATAAGTATGGCCATGATTCGAACGGCCTTTTCCAGCGTTTGCGGACTAGCGGTAGCGCCTATGCAGGATGTGCTGGGCCTTGGAATTGAGGCGCGCATGAACAGGCCTGGAACCCTGGGCGAAAACTGGGCATGGAGGATGAAGGCGCAGGCTGGCCCTGACGTATCTGAAAGGCTGCGCGAGTTAAACCTATTATACGGGAGATGATTGAGCCGCGCCGCAATTTTTCCATAAGCTGCCCGCTTCCTGCGGAATTTATGATATAATTGAATATTAACGTCTAAATCCATAGTTCACATGATTGAATCCACCTGCTCAGGGTATCGTAATTGTGAAATGGCATTTAGGGGCAATACTGATGTTATCCAGGGGGTAGACCAATGATTATGAACTGTAGGGCAATAATGCGCCGCATGGAAGACGAACTGAAAAGCGATTATCAGATCCAATTGCATGAGGCTTCAACCCAGCAGCTGCACAGGGCGTTAAGCAACGCTGTAATGTTCGCCGTCTCTGACGACTGGCGAAGAAGCAGGCGGTCCCATGAATGCGTAAGGCGGGCATACTATTTTTCGGCTGAATACCTTGTTGGCCGCATGGTGTATAACAATCTTTACTGTCTAGGATTGCTGGACGACGTCAGGAAATACCTGCTTGCGCGAGGCGCGGACATAAGCGCCTTTGAGGAGATTGAGGACGAAGCGCTTGGCAACGGCGGACTCGGCAGGCTGGCGGCATGCTTTCTAGACAGTGCCGCCGCTCACAGCATCCCCCTCGACGGATATGGCATCAGATATAAGTTTGGGCTCTTTAAGCAGAGCCTAAAGGACGGGTTTCAGGTGGAAAAGGCGGACGACTGGCAGCGCTTTGGCGACCCGTGGAGCAAAAGGCGGGACGATAAGGCGGTTATCGTCAGCTTTAATGACCAGAAGGTGCTTGCCGTACCGTATGATATGCCTGTCATGGGCTATAAAACTGAGCATATAAGCACCCTGCGCCTTTGGCAGAGCGAAGCCATTGAAGAATTTGATTTCAACCTGTTTAACGACCAGGAGTACGCGCTGGCCGTACGCGAGAAGAACTCGGTAGAGGATATCACGCGAGTACTTTATCCAAACGACAGTACATACGCAGGCAAATGTCTCAGGCTGAAGCAGCAGTATTTTCTGTCCAGCGCGTCGCTTCAAGATATAATACGCAGGTATAAAAGGGTTCGCGGCTCGGACTTTTCCGGTTTTGCCGCTCATTGCGCAATACAGCTTAACGATACCCACCCCGCGGTATCCATACCCGAATTGATCAGGCTTTTGATGGGCGAAGGAATGGATTTTGAATCTGCGCTAATAACGGCTAAAGAGACATTTTCATATACAAACCATACGATAATGAGCGAAGCGCTTGAAAAATGGGATGTCGGCCTATTTAGAAGCGTTATACCCGAGGTGTGCGATATAATTTTCAGGATAAACGACTCACTGATATGCGAGCTGGCGTCTAAACGCGTTGGAGATGATCAAAAGTCGCGTATGAGCATAATTTCCGATAACTGTATACATATGGCCAGGCTAGCTTCATACGTTTCCTCATATATCAACGGGGTTGCAAAAATTCATACTGATATTCTTAAAAACGATGTTCTTAGGGATTGGGCTAACATATACCCCGAACGTTTTCAGAACAAGACCAATGGAATTACACAGCGCCGGTGGCTTGGCTTGTGCAATCCTGAACTGACAGGGCTTATATCGGATAAGATCGGGGACGGCTTTTTACTTGACCTCGACAGGCTGGAAGAATTGAGGTCATTTGCGGACGATGACGCGCTCTGGCGCTTTCATGAGATAAAGCAAATAAAAAAGCAACAGTTAAGCCGGATAATATCGGACCGCGAGGGGGTTAATCTAAGCCCCATGTTTATATTCGATACCCAGGTAAAACGGATGCACGAGTATAAGCGCCAGCTGATGAACGCCTTTTCAATTATGTGGATTTATTTTAGCTTAAAGGAGGGCAAACTTCCGGATTTTACCCCCACAGCCTTTATCTTTGGGGCCAAGGCCGCCCCCGGTTATTTCCGCGCAAAGGGTATAATCAAATATATAAATGAGATTGCCAGGCTTATCAACGGCAGTCCCGATATGCAGGATAGGCTTCGGGTTGTTTTTGTTCAAAATTATAATGTTTCATATGCGGAGCATATAATCCCTGCCGCCGACATATCTGAGCAGATATCCCCTGCCGGCACCGAGGCTTCGGGAACAGGCAATATGAAATTTATGCTCAATGGCACCGTTACGCTGGGCACATATGACGGGGCCAATATCGAAATTATAGACGCAGCCGGCGCCGAAAACAACTATATCTTTGGCGCAGCCGTCGAAGAACTGCGCGCCTTAGGGGACAATTACAACCCAAAATCTATTTATGACAGCAACGCGGAAATAAGGCGCGTTCTGGATACTCTTGTAGACGGGACCTTTAGCGACAACGGCTCCGGAATGTTTAAGGAGCTGTTTGACGCAATACTATATGGCGCCAGCTGGCATAAACCCGACCATTATCATATATTGCTTGACCTTCCATCGTATATACAGGCAAAGCTTCGCGCAAATAGGGATTATAAGGACACCGCTGCCTTCGCAAGGAAATGCTTTTTAAACACGGCGGCGGCGGGAAGGTTCTCCAGCGACAGAACCGTAAAGGAGTATGCGATGGATATATGGCATGTGGAAAAAACCGATACATACAGCATAACCTGATGTGTCAACAGGTCATGCTTCTTAGCTGGAATTGCCGCGCTTATTGATTAATGCCAATCGGCCAAGCTGTTTAATGCATATAAGCGCATCAAAAGAGCGGAGGCCGGCAGAGGTCTGCCGGCGCCCGCTTGCATTTAAAGGTGTATTGTTTATAAATATAAAACCCTATCAGCTTGGATATCGTTTACCTAACTGTTTGTTATAATTCCGTTCTTAAACACTGGAACCACATCCGTTACATCAGCTTTAAAGCAGAATTCCACGTCCTTTTCAAATCCCAGCCTTACAAGCCTGGAATAGTGCATTGTGTCGGACAGATCCGCATTGCCGTTTACCCAGTCTGAATATACCAGGCATGCTATAAGCGCCAGATCATTCGCCTTCGCCCCGCCTTCTGAAACCCTGCTCACAGCTTCCACGATAGCGCCGGCGGCGCAGACATCATCCGCTGATAGCTGCCCTTCGGTACCCGCGCACATAATAATAATATCGTTTCCAAACTCAACAGCGCTTTTTGCAACGGCAGTTCGGTTAATCATCGCCCCAATAAGAACGTTTTTAGCGCTTCTTACCCCGCATATCGCCTCTGTTCCATTTGTGGTGCTTATAATAACGGTTTTATCGGAAACTATATCGCCGGTAAAGTCCATCGGGGTGTTGCCCAAATGGAATCCGGGCATTTTAACGCCCCCCCTTTCCCCAGCAAGCACGCACTCACGTGAACCCAGCTTTATGGCCATAGCCGCAGCCTCGCCGGGATCCTGCGCAGGAACTACTTTTTCCGCGCCGTTTTTAATTGCCCAGATTATTGATGTTGTCGCGCGAAGGACATCTACAACTACTACAGTGCTGTTGCTTATTCTATGATCATTTAGCTTATTGCTATAGTTATATACGTCAACTCTCATGGTCCCTCCTACATAGGCCGAAGGATAATACTGGTAGTCCGCGTATTATACATCATTTATGAACAGAATGCAAACAACATATTTTAATGGTTTTTATCATATTTGGCCTTACCGCATCTTTATATTAAAATCAGTCAAATACTTTATAATTTTATTTAGCAAAAGGCGGACGCATGCGTCCGCCTTGACTTTAAAATAGCCTTAGAAATCCCTTTGGTTGTTGTTACGGTTCTGCTGATTCTGACGGTTCTGCTGATCCTGCCTGTTTTGCTGGTTCTGGCGGTTCTGCTGATCCTGTCTGTTCTGCTGATCCTGCCTGTTCTGCTGGTTCTGCCTGTTCTGCTGGTTCTGACGGTTCTGCTGATCCTGCCTGTTCCTGTTGTCACAATTATTATTGTTGTAATTGCTCATTGAAAAACCTCCTTTCCATTTTAGTCATACTTAGTATCCGTAGACTCGCGACTTATATTCGCATTGGGTTTATTGTATCTGATGCCAACATAAAACGATATTTCCATTTCATTTAATTTTTAAATATTTTGCTCGGCTTATACATATTTAAAAAGTATTTTTGACAATATTCCCTGGGAAATACCATAAGTTTACGTTCATACAAGCATTAGCTTCACGATTCTAACGCTTAAGAATACGCTTGCTAACTTGGCGCAAACTATAAAAAAACATGTTTTTTGGAGGGGCAATGCTGATCATAAAAAATGGTACAATACATACAATGACTGGTAAAACGTATAGGAAGGGTGATGTTTTAATCGACGGTCAACGCATAAAATCAGTTGGAGAAAACATCCCCGCCGGTATGTGGTCGGGACATGATGTGAATATAATCGACGCCGGCGGCCTTCACGTTTATCCGGGGTTTATTGACGCTCACAGCCATATTGGAATAACTGAGGAAAAAAAAGGAAAGGCAGGAGACGACTGCAATGAAGTCACAAATCCCATAACGCCCTGCCTCAGGGCTATCGACGCCATTAATCCTATGGACAGCGCCTTTCATAACGCTATTGCAGCAGGTATTACCGCCGCAATGGTGGGGCCTGGAAGCGCAAATCCGATTGGAGGGCAATTCGCCCTTATAAAAACTGATGGCAGAAGAATAGACAATATGATTGTCAAGGCGCCCGCGGCTATGAAAATTGCCTTTGGAGAGAATCCAAAGACCAATTATGGCTCAATCGGCACCATACCATCAACACGTATGGCCATAGCGTCGCTTATACGTGAGGAACTGTTCAACGCAAGGCAATATTATAGGGACAAAATGGCCTGCCAGCGTGATGGAAGCGATTTTGAGGAAAGCTTTTCCATGGAATGCTATGTGCCCCTGTTTGAAAAAAGGATTCCTTTAAAGGCACATGTTCACCGAGTGGACGATATATTTACCGCCATAAGGATTGCAAAGGAGTTTGATCTTCTTCTCACGCTCGACCATTGCACCGAAGGACATTTAATAGCTGACGACATCTTTGAAAGCGGTTATCCCGCGATAGTAGGGCCGTCCTTGGCATCAAGGACTAAAATCGAGGTTAAAAGCTCGGATTTTATGACAGCCGGCGTGCTGAATAAGTCTGGAGTGCTTGTAGCGCTGACCACCGATCATCCGGTATCAAGGATTCAATACCTGCCAATCTGCGCCGGTCTGGCGGCAAAGGAAGGCATGGGCAAGGAAGAAGCGCTTATGGCAATTACTATAAACGCGGCCCGCATCTGCGGTGCGGCTGACAGGATTGGCACTATTGAAGCAGGCAAGGACGCCGATATTGTAGTTTATGATGGAAGCCCTCTGGAAATCTTCTCAAAAGCGGTTTATACTCTTATTAATGGTCAGGTAGTATACAAAAGCAATGCTTAATCGTCCAAAATAAAATATATTTTGTTTCTTTGTTGACCATGACGTAACGTCATGGTCTATGCTTTACATGAACGGAGGCGATTAAATGCGGTATAATATAGGGGAGCTGGCGGAGCTGGCCGGCGTGTCGGTTAGGACGCTGCGCCACTATGAGCAAATAGGTCTCTTGGCCCCCAAAAGGGGAGAAAATGGGTATAGGGTATATGGGCCCTCGGAGGTTAAAAAGCTGCAGCATATATTGTTTTACCGCAGGCTTGGTTTGGGTTTGGAAAAAATAAGGCGGGCAATTACCGATCCTGGCTTTGATTCGGTTGCCGTACTGACCAGCCATTTGACTGAATTGAGCCGTCGGCGCATAGAGCTGGATACCCTCATCGCCAACGTACAAAAATCAATTAAGGAAAGGCAGGGTGAGTATATCATGAGCGATGATGAAAGGTTCGAGGGACTCAAAAGGAGACTTGTGGAGCAAAACGAGCGCCAATATGGCGCCGAAGTTCGCGCGCAATACGGCGATGATGTAATGAACCTGGTAAACCAAAAAATCGGCCGTATGTCCGAATCCCAGTTTGAAGAGGCAAAGCGCCTTGAACGGGATGTGCTGGATGCGCTTTTTATGGCCATGAAGTCTGGAGATGCACGGTCCGAATCGGCAAAGGAGCTGGTTCGAATCCACCGGGACTGGTTAAGATGCTACTGGCCCGTATATACGGCTGAAATGCATGCGGCATTATCCGAGAGTTATGTGACTGACAAGAGATTTTCGGACTATTATTCAAAAGCGGGAGAGGGAGCGGCCGCATTTCTCAGGGACGCTATAGTTAACTTTAGCAGCAAGCTGGAATGAAACGCTCATATGTCGTCAACCAGGCCGGCGGTATCGTTAGTCTCGGACTGCCAAAAACCCGGATTTAAACCGTAAGGTTTTCGTTCTTTGCGGGTTTTGCCTCCGGCGGCTTAGAACCTTTTTTGCAAAAAAGGTTCTAAGAACTCCAAAAAATGCAAAGTGGATGATATAGGCTTGGAAACATCCCCCCAATTTTATAGTCCATCAAAAATCAGAGAGGATAACTTGGATGTATCTCCAAAAACTAAAATCCATCAAAAGCCGGCGGCATGTACGCCGGTCTTTTGATACCTTGATAGCAAAGGATGACAATCCAAGCAATAAAAGTCAAACGCT
>ERZ1673695.132-NODE-132-length-132361-cov-31.834641_pt1 | contig 132361 bp, 129 predicted proteins | sample MGYA00580225_ERZ1673695 | MGnify/ENA primary metagenome ERZ1673695 (study PRJEB41218, sample SAMN15661739) | gut metagenome | host: Homo sapiens | place: Canada: London | collected 2015-08-20/2019-03-30 | study: EMG produced TPA metagenomics assembly of... | reverse complement strand
TCTTTAGATAGTTATTAAGATTAGCCCACAATCCAATGTGAACCTTGTTATCTTTCACTCCCTGTTTAAGAGCCTTAACCCTTATCTGCTCATAGGTAAATTCTTCCATTTTAGATATTCTGAATAGTTTGTAGTCCGTCAATCTGTGTGGTGGGATTATCTGTCTATGGTACTGTAAAGGTAATAATTCCATGAGTGGGGAACTAATGATAAGACCACACATTTAAGAATCAGACTTTATGCTATTCAGAATATTTAAGAACTATATTGGAGAACGGGATTACTTCTTTCTTAGCAACCCAAAGGGTGTTCCAATCATATCTTCTGCTTCTTCAACTTCTGCATAAGGTATATCTTCAGTAGTTTCATCTGTCATTTCTTCTTTGGTACTTGATGGCTGAATAACAATAGTAGTTTTATTTGCTTGTTTAGCGTTATGTCTTTTCTTAATCTTCTCAAATTGCAATATTACCAAGTTTTCATCCAGATTACCATTTGAATTGAACATTGCGGCTCTGTCGTTGGGAGTTATTGATTGGAATATCTTGTATGCTTCATCAACGCTGGAAGTTGTAGTCTTGATGTTATTGAACTCAGTAATTAAGTATCTCTTGGCTATATCCACATCTTTAAACCCTTTGTCCTTGCAAATTTTGATGAACTTGTTTCCTACTTCCATGTTATGTGCAGGGATTATTGGCTTCTTGGTCTTCTTGCCTTTCTCCTCTTTACCAGAACATAATAGTGAGAAGTCGCTCTTGGATATGGCATTGTTGCTGCCACAGAAGATAAGGTTTAATGTTGATATGGGATAACCGTTGGGATTGTTCTCGCTCTTTATAAGTTCATTATATCGTTTTAAGAACTCATTCTCTGGATTGATGTTGGCTGCACCACGCACATAGTCTGGAGTACCCCATTCTTTCTTGGTGATATTAATGTCGTTAATGTATTCTGCGATAGTTTCATCCTGCAACTCTACGATAATGGCTGGTACTACTATTTCATTTTGTTTGTTAGCCCTTGCCCATTCATTATAAAGGCTTGCAGCGACAGTTCTGTGCTGTCCGTCCACGACAAGGAAGTAGTTGGCTGCTTCTGATGGGGCAATCTCTTTACCGTTAATGTCAACTAAAACAATATCTCCTGTTTTGATTGCTTCCTCAGCCTTGATTACCTGCACCATTTCAGCCTTTCTGTAACCCTTGACTTTCATTATGACTAAAATCTTCTCTACATTATTTAAGTTGATGGTTCTATTAATGCCTTGTGCGAAAGCTACATTCCTTACTTCATTATTAGCTACAACCTTAACATCTAAATAAATCTTCTTCATTGTTCTTTAAATTTTAATTGTTAATAATGTTCTGTGTAACCGTCAAACCTATGCGCACTTGGCTTTTTGATTACGCTGCAAAGGTGGGAACTTTGGAGAAGATTAAAAGAGAGTAAAATTTTAGTGGAATTGGTTCTCTCTTTACTTGTCTGCCTTACAAGTCCTGTTCCTTTGACGCTGCAAAGATAGATAGGGGGCAGGAGGAGTAGCGAGAGTAAAATTAAGGGAGAAGCTACTCTCCCTTATATAATATACTGATTATTAGTAGATATTGTTATGTACGTCCCAATTCATATTCTTGTTCTTGCTTAAATATCCTTTTAAAGTTCGCTTGTCTGTTTGGAAGTCTTCATTATCTGAAATTCCTGTGAGATAGACAAGCTGTGATATTAGGAAAGTTACATTATATGCGCTCCTTTCACCTTTCCTGTAATTGGAGAATGCTGGTGAAAGGGTATCAAAGAATAATTGGAATTTCTGGGCAAAGAGACATATTCTCTTGGTCGCGCTTGCCGTTGTCTGCTTCTTGGTTGGATAGTAACTTACCATCTCAATATTATCATTAAGATGCGCTACATCAAATTCATTCTTTAGTCTTAAATCATCCAAATGTTCTTGACAGCATTTCAGAATAAACTTGATGGCATTGGCTGTTTCTATGGTATGTATGGATTTACCGTTTACTTGCAAGGACAAAGACAGTTCTTCCTTAAAGGTGATGTGTTCAGTCAATGGGTTGGCATTGGGATTCTCTTCATATTGGGCTATGCTTTGAAGCAGCTTGCTAACTTCATTGGCAGGAGAATCACCCCGTTCAGATGTTTGCCAGTACTCACCATCCACATAGTCCCGTATAAACAGTATGGCAAACCAAAACTTATCAACGTCCAACTGTAAAGCTGATATGGCTTTCTTGATTTCTATATCATTCTTATAATCCTTATAGGTGAGAGGCATTTTAATCAGCCGTTCGTTGTATCTTTTCTTAAAGGTGGATATGGCATGAGTGCCCTCCAATGCAAACCTTTCATCTATAATTTTAGGTTCTGCTGGGTGTATCAGCAGGGCAAAGTCCCAAACATAATCTAATATTATATCTTCCTCCCTTGCGTCAGTTGTAGGGTAAACTGCATCTATGTTAGTAAACTTGTCTATTGGGTTCATTGCATGTAATCTATTTAATTCTACAAAGGTATGAGTGATTTAGTGGTTCTCATAATAATGTCTGTTCTCTGGAGTGTCAAACATATTGATAAAGTCTGTTATGGAGTATTCTTTGGTGACGGTTTCTAATGAAAGTTCTAAAGATTTGGGGTCTTTCATGGTCGTTATGTACCCCAATCTCTTTTCTGTGTCAAACCAAACACTCTGTGAGGGATAGAATATCGTATAGTATTTATATCTCTTGAATGAGTAGTAACCAATATAAGCGACTTGCCCTGTTTGGAATGTGACCACTACCAGTGTATAATGTCCCTCTCCATAGATTATGATATTATCAATCACCTTATGGACTAAATCATATTTCTCTGTTTCATCAACAATGCTTTCCACTACTATGGATTCATCAGACAGGGTGTTAATAGCCTGTATCTTGTTCCTGCAAGATTCCATCAGCTTCTCTAAATGTTTGATTTCATTTAAATATTTACCAGCTTCCTTATTGATGGATTCAACCTCTTTCAATTTGTTTAGGTATAAGTCTGGCAAGTTTGGGAATTGTATCTTGATGTCAATAGCCGCATTAGCTATAATATTTGCCTTTTGGGTCAATTCATTCTGTTTATGCTCCAGATTGACGACTTGTAATCTGTAGCTTTCCAATTCTCTGTTGATAGGCTCTATCTGTTCATCCGTCTTACCTGCTGCCAACTCCTTAGAGAACAATATCTTCACCAAGTTCCATATTATTTCATCTATCTTGTTGATTGAAATAGACTTGCTAAAGCACTGTATGGTCTTGTTGGTTGCCTTCTCATATCGTTCATGGCAGGAATAAAGATTGTCCCTGCGATTGAATATATATTTGACATTACAGTATGGGCAGACTATCAGACCTCTTAATAACGGATTGTATTTAACTCCAGAACTTTTACTCCTGCTCAATCTTTCCTTCATCATCTTTCTTGACAGGTCAAACAGTTCGCTTGTAACAATGGCTGGAGTTTCTACTACGGCATATTCTGTGGTTCTGCTGTATCGCTTGCCCTCTTTAGGTTTCTCTCCCTTTAATTTATAATGAGCTTCACCCTTATAAACTGTATTGGTCAATATCGTGGCTATTGTGGGTAAAGTCCATTTCTTACCTGTCTTGGTAGGTATGCCATCAGCATTTAGAAGTACAGGAATCCTATATGCTGAATAACCATTGGCTGAGAGTTCAAATATCCTCTTTACGACCTCTGCTTCAATGGGGTTGATGGATAGTTTCTTGGTTTCCTTGTCATAGATATATCCATAAGAGGCATTGTATGTATAACTATATCCTTCCTTTATAATCCTATTCCTTTTGGAGGAGATAGTCCTTTCTTTAAGTGTGGCAACTTCCTGCTCTGCGATGATGGAAGTAAATCCTATTAACAGCATTGCACTCTTGTTCTCTGTACCGTCCTCGTTCAAGGTATATAGATTCTCTTTCTTGGTATAGATGCAGATTCCCTTATCTGCGAAGTCCTTTACTTGTTGCTGAATATATATTGACCTTCTGCTAAGTCTTGACAATTCCCAGACTAAAAGTATATCCACATCATCTTTGGTAAGCTGCTGGACTTTCTTGAACTCTGGTCTGTCATTGTTGAAGCCAGATTCTTTCTCCTCAAAGATATGTACTATGTCAATATTGTTCTTCTTGGCAAAGTCTTTCAGTTCATTGGTCTGCTTACTGTAATCTTGGTCTATGGTAGAAACCCTTGAATATATAACTCCTCTCATGTGTCTAATATTAAGTTCTTTGCAAAGATAGAACTTATTACACATACCTGCAAATGTTTATTTACCACGCTGCAAAAGGAAGCGAACACGAAGCTGAACTTTTCGGCTGACAAGACGCTTTCCATAGCGCAAAGCCTGTATGAAAAGAAAGTGATGTCCTACCCAAGAACCGGAAGCCGCTATATTCCGGAGGACGTTTTCGATGAAATGCCGGAGCGTGTCGCCCTGCTGGGGCAATACTCCCGCTTTGCCGGGTATGCCGCCGGGCTGGACGGCACACCCCTGAACCGCCGCAGCGTGAATGACGGCAAAGTGACCGACCACCACGCCTTAATCATTACCGAGAACCTGCCCGGCGAACTTTCCAAAGACGAGCGGGCGGTTTACGAGCTGGTAGCCGGGCGTATGCTGGAAGCCTTTTCGGGCAAGTGCGTGAAAGACGTTACCACCGCCTTGCTGTCAGGGGGAGATACCGACTTCACGGTGAAAGGGTCTGTGATGAAAGAAGCCGGGTGGCGTGCCGTGTTCGGCGAGCAGGAAACGGGCGGGGATGAAGAAGCCGCCAGCCTGCCGCCACTCCAAGAGGGAGAATATTTGCCACTCTCCGGCGTGGATCTGCTCGAAAAGCAGACCAAGCCGAAACCGCTGCACACGGAAAGCAGCCTGTTGGCGGCAATGGAGAACGCAGGCAGGGAACTGGAAGATGCCGAACTGAAAGCCAGCCTGAAAGATGCCGGGATAGGCACGCCCGCCACCCGTGCGGCGATTATCGAAACGCTGTTCGCCCGCCAGTACATCGTGCGTGAGAAGAAGAACCTTGTGCCTACCGACAAGGGGCTTGCCGTTTACAAGATAGTCAAGGACAAGAAGATTGCCGATGTCGAAATGACGGGCATGTGGGAAACCGCCCTTGCCAAGATAGAAGCGGGCAGCATGGATGCGGACACGTTCCGGAAGGGCATCGAGGTGTACGCAACGCAAATCACCGCAGAACTGCTATCGGTGCAGCTATCTGTCGCTACTGGTGAAACCTGCCCCTGCCCGAAATGCGGCAGCGGGCGCATCCTGTTCTACCCGAAAGTGGCGAAGTGTTCCAACGTGGACTGCACGCTTACCATATTCCGCAACAAGTGCGACAAGCAGCTTTCCGACAAGCAGATTGTCGAACTGGTGACGAAACGCAAGACCGGGCTAATCAAGGGCTTCAAGGGCAAGAACGGCAAGGCTTTCGATGCCTCGCTGGTGCTGGACGAGCAGTTCAATGTCGGTTTTTCATTCCCCGAAAAGAAAGCGAAACCAAAGAAATAGCCTATCTTTGCCGCTGAAATTTCATTGTGATAGGTTTTGCCACTTATGATAATTGAAATTTTAGTGGTTGCGCCCGGCGGGAACCGGGCGCATTTTTTTATACGCTGCCGCCAAACAGGTAGGTCGAACAGACCACCCCGTTATCCAGCACCCTGCTTTCCGAGAGTTTCCACAGCGAGCCGAATGTTTCCCCGATAAAGCCGATACCTTTGCCCGCCATGACCGGGACGGTGTAGATTGTCAGGCTGTCCAGCAACCCGGCTTTAATCAATGAAGTAAGCAGCTTGCCGCCGCCCACCACCAGCATGTCGATTTCCTGTTTCAGTTCATAAATCCTTTGCAACGGTTCTTCGGTCAGGAACTCCACGCCGCAGTCCGGCGTCACGTTGGTGTCGTAGTGTGACACCACAAAAGACCGCTTGCTTTTGTGCGGCCACCCGCCCCAGTGTTCAAAGATGTAGTTGTAGGTGTTCGCCCCCATAAGCAGGCAATCTGCATCCAAATAGTATTTTCCAACGATAGTTTTTACTTCATCGGATAACCAATCCAGTTCTTGGTCTAAAGTGGCTGTATGCCCGTCAAGAGATACGGCGATGTGCGCTTTAATTTGTTTCATCTTGTTAGGTATTAAACAGTTTAATAATCTGCATTTAACTGTCCGCCAATATCCTAAAAAAGAAGCGTGACCTTACACTGCTTCAAAGCGAGGTACTGGCATACCCAAATGAGGAAACAGGCAAGACCACGCTATGACAAAGCATAGCATATCCTGCGCTGAATATCCCCTCATTTTGAAAAGTGCCAGTTTTCGCTTTGGGACGTTCGGCGAACGTATATGTTATATATAAGGACGAAATCACAACCGAGGTTGTTCAATCGCCGTTATTCTCTTATGTTACTTTTGCAAAAGTAGTAAAAATCACTGGAATAACCTTGTAAATAGTAGAAATCCTGCCGTATTATCACAACAGGGCAGGACACAAGCACATGAATTACACAAGTTTCATCCATACGCTTATGGGCAACTTGTGTTCCTTTGAAGATTATATGAACCTATGACAAAATAGCTTTGATTTGTCGTGTCTTTAGTGATGATGTCCCTTTCCCGCATGAAGCGAATATAGCTCTTTGCGGTACGCTCCTTGATGTCCAAGACCTGCTGCAACTGCTCGCAAAGGTCTATGTAGGTGATGCGTGTCTGCCGCCCGAAGATGTCACGTGCGACATTCACCAGTTCCCTTTCCTTGCGCTTCTCCTTTTCCTCACGGGGTTTCTCACCCTTGTACACGTGCATCCCGGCTTCCTTGTCCCATGCAAAGAGCATCAGCGGTACGTCCAGCGGGCTTCCGTCCCTTACTTTCAGGGCTTTCACGACCGATTGCGTGGGTTCTTCGTCTTTCTCTATCGAAAGGATAGTAGCCGCCTTGCGCTGCAACTCGCTCCCCAAATGTCCCCGCAGTTTCAAACCGTTCGGGACGAAGTGCAGCACGCACAGAATACACGTATTATAGATGCCAGCCAGCCGATAAAGTTCATCTATCACCGCCACGCTTTCCGCTTCATCGTTGGCACTCTTAACAAGGTCTGCGATGCCGTCAATGACGACCAACTGGATGCCGCCGTACTGGTAGTAGAACTTGTCCATGCTCTGTACAATGGCGTTCAGGCGTTCTTTGCGTGACATGCCGGTAAGACAAAACGCTTTCAGTTCATCGGGCTTGTCCGGCTGTTTGGCACGTGTCAGCAGGTTGCTTACGTTCTTGAACAGTTGCACTTCCGACTGTTCGGTGTCATAAAGCAATACCGCCTTGTGCCTGCCGTTGGCGGTTATCTGTATGCCCAGTGTATCTATGTCCTCACCAGCCGGGCAGATGCAGCCCGCCACGATTGCGGCTACATAATTGCTCTTGCCCGTTCCCTCGCCCCCGGTGATGCCGAACAGGTTGCCTTGTGTCCCCAGCGGAACGTCACCCGCCGAAATAATCTCTTGCGCTTTGGCGGGCGGGTTGTTGAAATCTATCTCGCACGATTTAAGCATAATCAATGTGTCGCTATACAGGTTGTCTAAAAATTCGATAAACAGTTTCAGGAAATCTTCACGGGTGTTCCCGGCTTTGAAGTAGTCGGATATGTCCTTTTCCTCTTTCGTTCCCGGAAGCGGTAGCAGCAGGCGTTTCACGCCAAATTCTTCCAGTAGTTTTTCCTGCTTGCATGAACTTTCCCTGCCCGTCTTGTCCATGTCAAAGAGCAGGACGATGTGCTTGAACCGGAATGTCAGCCGATAGACCAGCGTGGGCGGTATCGTCACCGTTTCGCTGTTGAAGCAGATAGCGTGAAAACCGTGCGCCGCCAGCGAAAGCACGTCTTTCTCGCCGCCCGTGATGAATAGCGTGTCGCCTTTGGCTGGCAGTTGTTCCAGCCCGAAACAGTAGTTATCGCCGAAGCTGCCGCCGTAGAGGAAGCGGGGCGTGGAGAACGGGCGGTACAGCTTGATGTGCTGTTTGCCCTTGTAGCCGTACATGGGTTCTGCCACCGATGAAGTGTAGGTGTACGGTTTGCCCTCTGCCGTTTCGCTGTGATATTCCCGGAGCGAGCAGACCTTGTAACGTTCCAGCAGTTCGGGCGTGATGCCGTACTGTTGCCAGTACACTAATTCGGCAAGCGGGAACTTCTGTTCCCGGAACTGGTAGGGCTTGACGGGCTTTTCGGGCGTTTCTTCGGGTTTGTCCGGCACTGCCCGGCGGACGGTTGCCGGGGGAACGGAAACCGGAGTGCCGGAAGCCAGCCCCAAGCCCAAATCCCGGTCGATGATTTCCAGTATCTCCACGAAGTCAGCCGCCCGGTTGCAGTCCAGCCCCTTTAACTGCCCCACGAGGAAGAAACAGTCGCCGCTGTAACTGTCGTTGCCGAAGTCTTTCATCTTGTAGATACCGCCCCGGCGGTCGAAATAGATGTTGCAGGAAGCCTTGCTGTCCTCGTACAGCGGGTTAAGGAAGTTGCGACCTATGCGCCAGTTGCCGGGCAGGTAGTGTTTGAACACCGCCAGCCCGTTACTTGTTCTTTCTAAGATTTCCTCTTTCCTTAGCATACAACTGGTGGTTGGTTATCAGGTTGTCGATGTTCTCCTTGTTGCTCCTTATCAGGCGTTCTTCCAGCATCCGGCGTATCTCGCTGACCTTGTAGAAGTAGCGTCCCCTGATGTTGGAATAGGCGATAGTCCCCGATACCCGCAGGCGTTGCAGGGTCTTTTCGCTTATTTTCAGGAACGTGCAGACCTCGTAGCTGTCCACCCACATGTCTTCCTCGCTTTGCCTTGCCGTTTCCATGTGGTTGAAGATGTAGTCGGCAATGGCGGTAATCTTGTTGTCCAGTTCCTTGTAGGCTTTGGACTCGAATGTTATTATTTCCATAATGGTAACTAATTGATTTGCCGCAAAATTGCATCTTTCTTTAAGATAAAAAATACAAGGTTCTACCAACTTGGTTGAAATTTTTTTTAGTGCTTTTCGGAGTGGATTTTCGGGGTAAACTATGCTTTTTACTTCTATTCGTATATTTTTTGTATAAAAATGAAAAACTACCAAGTTGGTGGTGACTTGGTAGTTTTTTATTAGCTAAATATCTTATTTACAAATTATCATCATCCATACGCTTTTGCAGTTGCTCTACTATAAATGTGAAAAAAGCTGTTCGGTCTTTCTTCCGGTTTTTAAGGCTTAGGTAAGTTCGGTAATAGTCGCCTAATTCGATGTCAAAAGCATCTTCTACAAAAGCCATTACTTCTTTTATTGTAGCATTGCCATTATTCAGAATTTTAGCAGCAAATAGTCCATATCCCCATTCTATTGCTTCTGATTTTGTACCAGTCCATTTCAACTTGAAATTTGATAGTTCCGTTTGAGTTTTGTCTGACTGCTGTTTCTTATTTAATAATTGGAGTTGCTGATTTAAGTAGATATTCAGCATATCATTACACAAAATTTTTGCGACTTTATAATCAAAGCCTGTCGAAAATGCAGGGTCTTTATCGAGAAAGGAACTATCGGAGCATAGTTGAAAATTCATATATCCCCTTACAAAATAGTAGTTATCTAAGTGGGTAGCTTTTGAACGGTAATATTGGTAGAAGTCCAAATTCCGGTCAAAAAAATATTTCAGGTTTCCTAATTCACTTGTAAAGTATTCCCTTCGTGTTTCTGTACTACCAATAGGGCATTTGGTTGTGATGTTGCTTATTTTGTTGTAATAAAGGTATTTGCTTAATATTTCGGGTTTTAATTTCTTGAAAAATTCTATTTCAGCTTGTTCATTCTCAAACTTAAAAGATGATACATTTACACGAAGTTCCAAGAAAAGAGGTTTGATAAAGTTTACCATATATGAAGTTTGTTCCAATGAAACCATATCATCGGAACAAACTTGTGCTATTTCATTTTCAATCTTTTGCAGTATCTCTTGTGCAAACTGTATCATCTATCTATTATTCATTGACCAACTCAAAAGTTACATCTATGTCACCTGTATTTCTAAAGGCTTCCACACCGGAACTGATTTTACCTAATTTCTGCATACTGAAATGTTCTCCGTTCTGTGCATACATAATCACAAAACTGTGCATTGGCGGATAATAGACAATTTCTCCCACTTCATAGCCACACGTGTTTACATCGTCCGTAGGCAGGGCTTCGGGAAAACGATAACACATTTCTCGGTTATACAAGTCCAGCATAGGCAGAGTTATCGGAAGTCTTTCCACGAATGCCCGTGTAGTGGCATTGTTCAGCAACGTAGCGGAAAGCTCTCTGCTGCCAAACTTAACTTTAATATTAAAGACTGATTGGTTCATATCATCTTCTGTTTGATTGTTATTGCTTTTTCTGTCAATTCTCACATCAATGGTGGTATCCAATTCTTTTATTCTATCAATATCATCTGTCACATGTCCGATGACAACAATATTCCCGGTAGATGATGATGTTTCTTCATCATCGTGGAAGATTACAAAGTCATTTCCTGTAACCCAAAATGCTAAATCCCCGTCTTTCCAGCCATTCTGTATTTCTTCTTCCTTGTACGAAAGGGCAGGGGTAATGTCACCGCAATAGTCGTGACCCGAATTTGTCAGACGCACCGTTATGGGCAAGCGTGACAACAAGTCGGTTGCTGCCGTACTGTTATTCAGATAAGCGTTCAAGACTTTATCACCTATGGTTAGTGTAATAGCTGTTTGCTCCCTATCCTCATTGCTACTTCCAGGATTTTCTATCGGAGTTTCCGGTTCTTCTTGGAAATCATTCTCGCTGCCACAAGCAGAGAGGGAAAAGGTCAGTAACATAGACCACATCATTAAGAATATTCGTTTCATACTTTTTTATTTGATTGTTCTTAAATCTATAACATAACGGAATTTCACTTTTCCGTCTATCACATCTTGATACGCCTTGTCTATGGCGGAAGCATCGGCAGGGATAACGACCGTTTCGGGATAAATGTCGTGTGCCAGTGAGTAATCAACTACTTCCTGCGTTTCCTTGATACCGCCGATAAGTGAGAATGTCAGGTTTCTTCCCCGTAATGACGTGATGCTAACAGAGGGTGTGTCTTTGACTGCCGGTAATCCCACCACAGCCAACGTACCACCTACTTTTAGCATATTTATATACATCATCGGATTGTAGTTTGTAGGAATGGTGGAAAGAATAAAGCGCAGCGTGTTATCCATGCCTTGTAAATCTTTCTCATGGGTCACATTGACATATCTCTTTACTCCCAAACGCAAGGCATCTGCACGCTTTTCTTCGGTAATATCGAAAACGGTCACTTCCGCACCCAGACTGACAAGGTATTTTACAGCCAAATGTCCCAAACCGCCAAATCCGGCTACACCTACTTTGTCGCCCGCTTTGATGCCGCATTGCATGATAGGCGACCATGTGGTAACTCCGGCACACATCAATGGCCCGACTTTCTCCAGCGGGGCATTTTGGGGTACACGGATTGCAAAGGCTTCATCCACTACCATATTAGAAGAATATCCGCCTTGCGTCATTTCTCCGTTATGGTAGATGTCTTTGTTGGCGTATGTCAGCACACGCCCGTTCGTGCAATGTTGCTCTTGATTGTTCTCGCAATATTCACAATGGCGACAGGAGTTTACCATACAACCCACTCCGGCAATATCGCCTATCTTGAACTTTCTTACGCCACTACCCACTTGCACCACTTCGCCTACAATCTCGTGACCGGGTACTATTGGATAGGTTTCTTCTCGCCAGTCGCTATGCACTTGGTGAATATCACTGTGGCAAATGCCGCAATAGAGAGTGCGGATAAGGATGTCATGCTCGCCTATGGCATGGCGGGTAAACTCATACGGTTGGAAACTACCGTCTTTGCTGAACAGGGCGTAACCTTTGGAGGGTATGCGCTCACTTTGCGCTAATACATAAGTATATGCAAATAATGTCACTAAAATAAATACAGTCCTTTTCATTGTTGTTATCTATATGATTGAGTATAAATCTCGATACAATCGCTTTCCGTAAGAGGTATGCGGTCGAGCATAAATAATCGTCCCATTGTTTCACGCGCATTAGTAGAAAAAACAGATGCTTCTTCTTTACTGATACCATAAGCAGACATCGTAATATCTGCCACGTTGCATTGCTGTTTCAGCCTTTCAAGGCAGGTAATGAAATCTTCGGGAATTGTGGCTTCTGACATTCCCATTGCACGAGCCATTTGTATAAAGCGTTCATCGCAAGCGTGTCGGTAAATCATACGGGAAAAATAAGCCTTGCTTATGATGATAAGTCCTGCGCCGTGTGGTAAAGCCGAGTGGTAAGCAGACATGGCGTGTTCGAGTGAATGTTGGCTTGTAACTCCACCTACACACATCACGACACCGGAAAGATAACTGCCTAACGCAACATGAGAACGAGCTTCCAAGTCATCTCCTTTATGCACTGCCTGTGGCAAATAGCGGCTGATATGTTCGATTGCATTCAGCGCATACATATCACTCACAGGATTGGCACGATTGGAAACATATCCCTCAATACTGTGGAACAAAGCATCAAATCCCTGATAAGCCGTGAACTGTGGAGGTACGGTAAGCATCAGTTCCGGGTCAATGATTGCCAGTGACGGAAACAGCAAAGGGTGTCCGAATCCTGTTTTTTCGTGCGTAAGGTCATTAGTCACAACACACGCCGCATCTGTTTCTGAACCCGTGCCGGACGTTGTTGGGATTGCAACGATAGGCAACGGATTATTTGTCAATGGCAGACCTTTGCCGCTTCCGCTTGGTATGTAGTCCCAATAGTCGCCCTCATTGGTCGCCATTACTGCCATTGCTTTTGCCGCATCAATTACGCTACCGCCGCCTAATGCTACAATTACATCACAACTGTTCTCTTGTGCCTTTTTACCACCAGCCATAACCGTACCGACAAGTGGATTGGCTTCTACTTGGTCGAACAGTATATATTCCATATTAGCCAGTCTAAGCTGTTCTTTTGTTCGTTCAAGGTAGCCATTGGCTTGTGTAGAGTGTCCGTTGGAGATTACCACAAGGGCTTTTTTACCCGGTATCACCTGCTTATGTAGGTTATCCAATTCCCCTGCACCGAAAACTACTCGTGTGGGGACATACATATTGAAATGTTCCATGATTATTTTTCTATATAATTATAGTTTCCTAATTACCCGGCAAGGATTTCCCACTGCCACGCATCGTGCCGGAATACAGCGTGTCACGACACTTCCAGCCCCGATAGTCGTACCTTCTCCGATTTCCACTCCGGGCAGAATGACAACACCGCCGCCTATCCATACCTTTGACCCAATCTTGATAGGTCGCACAGATGCTTTACCGCTTGTCCTTTTTTCGGGGTCGGTGGGGTGAATAGTGGTATAAAACTTCACGTCCGAGCCTATATATACATCATCGCCAATCTCCACACCGCCTGCGGGTTGGAAAGTGCAATTGGCATTGATGAATACACGATGCCCGAAGCGGATATAATCACCGCCATAGTTGCAGTGCATCGGCGGGGCTATGCTGACATCTTCCAACGGTTGCCGGAAGAGTTCTTTTAATACTTGCTTGTTTCCAGTTGTATTGAAGCGAAGCATCGTTTTATGCGTTTCTTCTCTTAATGCTACCAATTCATTATCCCATGCCCGGTATTCTGTTTCGGGCAATAAATTCTTTTCATTCCTGTTTTCACTCATGGTTATTGTTCTTTTTATGTATTTTATATTTCAACCATACGACACCGTCCCTGCATTGCTTCATATTCATTAGCTCAAGAGATTGCCCATAAGCAGGATATGCGCAATCCTTTCCCTTGTATTCATAAATGGAGGAAATGCCGGAAAGCGCATCAATGCCCGGATAGATAACCAAGCTTAATTCATCTATAAGCTGCTTTTTGAGGAATAGCCCGTTCAGCACACCGCCACCGTCCAATAACACAAGACGCATGGCAAATTCATCGTATAACGTATGCAGTGCTTTTTCGTAGTCGTGTCCGTCCATTCCGGCAAAAAGATAGGATATGCCCGCTTGCCGCAGATGTTCCAAGTATTCCTCACTTACATTTTCGCTCAATATAGCTATAATGTTGTCGCCAAACACCTTATCATCCGTATATCTGATAAGACCCTTGGAATCGAATACGACAAGAGAACGTTTGCTACCCCGATGTCCGATGTAGGTTCGAGGAGATATAACAGGTGTAAATGTTTCATTGTCGAATGTTTCCGGAAAGAAGTGTTTCTGCACACTGTTTCGTCCCAATATCCACGCATCGGCGGAATATCCGTCTTTGATTTCTGTATAAACAGAAAGTACATCTTCGATGTCTTTGCCATTGAAAGGCAACGTCCAGCGGTCTGCAACCAAGCGACCGTCCACAGAACTGTTTATGTGGCTTATTATTTTAGGTAATCGTTTCATATTTATTTATCTTCTAATTCATTAAGCCAATTATCTATTTCAGCTTTCCAATCTCCCGATAGCGTGTAGCCTAAGCGTAATCCTTTTTTAATATCCGCATCCGGGATAGTATTTCTGAAATCATCCATGCTTTGCTCTATTCCTACCGCCATGCTCGTGCAAAAAGGAATGACAGTCTTTCCCTTAAAATCATATTCTTCCAAAAAAGTAAGCACAGCCATAGGTTCACGATATACCCAAATTGGGAAACCGACAAAGACAATGCTATATTTCTCCATATTTTCTACATGGGAAACCAGTGCGGGACGGGCATTGTCTTTTACTTCTTGTTGGGCGATAGCGGAACAGTCACTATGTGATACAGGATAATTTCGTTCCGGAATAATCTCAAAAATATCTCCCCCGATTTGTTGCTCAATATAGTAAGCTACGGTTTGTGTGTTCCCAGCTTTATTGGTCGCACCGGAAACTCCGTCTGTGCCTTCCGGCACATAATTCGCACGAGAGAAATAGGCAATAAGCACTTCTTTACCATCAAAAGATATAGTATCTTCTGTGTTAGTCGTATTGTTATCAGAGTTATCCGTTTCTATTTCTTCGTTTTTACTACAAAAAGCGAAAAGAAGCAACAACAATGATAGCATACAAGACGATAGGATAAATTTCACAAATACTTTCATATTCAATGATTTAAGAGTTGATAATCTTCTTCATTTACAGCTTCCAGCCATGTGTCCTTGTTCTTTTCGGGATTGGGAATAACAGAAAGGTGGCTGAACTCATGGCTTGCAGATGCCCCGTGCCAATGCACCACTCCCGGACGAATGACAACGACATCTCCGGCTTGTAATTCACGGGCTGCTTGCCCTTGCTCCTGATACCAGCCTTTCCCGGCAGTACATAACAATATTTGTGTCCCGGTATGAATATGCCAGCGAGTATGTGACCCGGCTTCAAATGTTACATTGCTGGTTTGGCATTGAGTGACGCTATCGCTTGATACTAAACGCTGGTTCCATACGGTTCCCGTGAAATAATCGGCAGTTGATATTCTGCCTTTCGGAAATACATCTTCGATAGGACAGCCCATTGAAAACTTACGTTCGTATGCTGCACTCATTACCTTATTGGCACGGTAGGCTTCTTTGTTACCAACTTGTTCTTTCAGCACATCTACGATGTTCCAAATCTGCATTTCGCTCAATCCTGCATTGTTGGCATAGCGAAGATGTGATTTTAACTGTCCCTCTGTCCCCTCTAAGGCTGACAAGGCAGAAAGGGTTGCCAGTTCCCGGTCACTTTCGGAAATGTTGTCACGTCCGAATATATCTCCGAACAGATGTGCTTTTAGGTAATAATCTATTGCCGGAGCAAAATTCATAGCACCACCTGTTACGGGATTGCCTGAAAGTCGGGTTTGTACTTCTGTCCCCAGTTCCAAGCTACTTTTATTATCAGGAAGTGGTGTTGCTTCTTTTCCTGTTTCATCTACAATTCCTTTGTCTGTTCGTTCTTTCAACACTGACATGAAACAGTTTATTCCGTTCAGACTTCGAGGGAATCCGGTATAAGCATAAAGGTGTGTAAGCACTTCTTTGATTTCATTTATAGTCAGTCCGTTGTCCAGCCCTTTATTCAGGGATGTACTTAAATTTTTCATATCTCCTTTGGCTGTAAAAGCGGCAATGGGGATAATACTCTGTTGCCTTTTTGTCAATTCATTTTCCATATTTTGCGCCATTAAAGGATTGCATAAAGCCAATAGCAATACCCACGCAATCCACATTTTTTTGTTGATAAAACATTCTATTTTCATACTATTTTCTCTTTAATCATTTATATGTTGCAAAACTAGGGGATAGTTGGGAAGTGCTTTGTATATAAAACTCTGATGCTCCTACCATTTTCTCTGATGAATGAAGTATATCCAAATAATGTAGTAACTTTGTGACAATTAAAACAATAATAGAGCTATGAATGAATTGATAAAAGCAGATAATATCTGCATCTATAATGAATGGGTAGGAATAGAAACCAAGCATCCTTTGGTTAGTTTCATAGACTTCTCTACGGTGAAACCGTTACGTCATGCTCGCAAACTATATGGTTTTTACGCCATATTCCTGAAAGATGTAAAATGTGGGGAACTTCGGTATGGCAGGCAATATTACGACTATCAAGACGGAACACTGATTTTTGTCGCACCCGGTCAAGTGTTTGGCGCAGACGATAACGGGGAAGTATTTCAACCAACGGGTTATTTGTTGATGTTCCACCCGGATTTGTTAAGGAATACACCGCTGGGTAAACTTATGATGAAAGACTATACATTTTTTTCCTACGAAACAAATGAAGCTTTGCATTTGAGCAACGAAGAAAGGCAAGTTGTAATGGACTGTTTTCATAAAATCCAGTACGAGTTACAACATCCGATAGATAAGCACAGCAAAGGTTTGATAGTGGATAGCATTAAAATGTTTTTAGACTATTGTACCCGTTTCTATGACCGTCAGTTTATTACCCGTGACAATGTGAATAAGGATATTCTTGTTCGTTTTGAAGCATTGCTGGAGGATTATTTTATGAATGGGCGAGCCGAAAAGATAGGGTTGCCAACCGTCCAATATTTAGCAAATGAACTTAATCTGTCAGCCAATTATTTGAGTGACCTTTTAAGAAAGGAAACAGGTTCTACTGCATTGAGCTATATTCATAATAAAGTAATGGACGTAGCCAAAACTCAAATTGTTTCAACAGATAAAACAATTAGTGAAATAGCTTATTTGTTAGGTTTTCAATATCCCCAGCATTTTACACGACTTTTTAAGCGGGAGGTAGGGTGTACTCCTAATGAGTATCGGTTACAAGTCGGATAAATTTAGTGCAAGGTGCAAGTATATATTTATATATATAGCTTGCACCTTGCACTAACCGCAGAATATTTATTTTCAATGATTTGCATATTTCAAAAGAAAGCCATATCTTTGAACCCGAAAGTTAGGCAGACAAACAGCGGTCAAAGTTGGACAGGCTTAACGGTTGAAAATCGTTACTGTTTCGTTACCTATTTGAAATTTTGAAAGCAAAGTAGCTGAAATATAAGCGGTTAGAGTTGTAGGTTCAAAACCCTATCTCTCCGCTGAAAAACAGAAGTCCTTGCAAGTTGCTTGCAGGGATTTTTGCGTTTAAGACATTGTGTCCCCGGATTGTTTCGGGCAATCCGGGAATACAGGAGGGGAAGTGTTTATCTCCTCCGTCTTATATCTTTACCGCTTTCTCGAACCGTTTCTCAAGACATACGCTGAGGTCGGTGGTGACAAACTGCCCGTTGTGGAAAAGCGTGAATATGGTGGCCGGGGTGGGGGCAGCCTGTGCCTGCTCCAGCGTCTCCAGTTTGATTATTTTCAGCGGGATTCCTTTGCTTTGGGCTACATCTGCCAGCGAACCGAGGACGTGGTATTCTGTGTACGGGCAGCGGTTGGTGAAGTAAACGACCAGCCCGTTTTTCTCCTCGCATTCCCCACTTTTCGTGCAGGCCTTGAAAGAGGGCTCGGGCGCATCGGACATCAGTTTCAGAACCAGCAGGCTGAAACCGTTGGGGAGTTTTTCCACCGTCTGGAAACCCTGGCGCAGAAGCCATTTGGTGTCGCTCATGAAGTGGAATTTGGATGTACCCGCTACGGTGACCAGTCCTGCTTTTCCCTGCGACCGGGCATCGTCGATGGCGGATTGCAACAGCGCCTTGCCGTGTCCGCATCCCTTGTATTGTCCGGATACCCAGAAACAGTTGATCATCAGATAGCCGGGGGCGTTGACGGGAACCCAGGCCTTTTCGGCGGGGACGTATTCGATGAATACCTTGGCACGTTCGTTGAGGCGGCGGAATACGTATCCGTTGTCGAATTCTTTCCTGAGCCATTCTTTTTTCAGCTCATAGCCTTCCTTGCATTTTTTGTCGGAGAAGGCGCAACAAATATGTTCCGTTCCGATGTTTTCTTTTGTCAGGGTGATGTATTTTGTTTTCATCATACTATTATTTTATAGGTATATAAATTTAGCTTGTTGTTGTGTCATTGTTTTTTAGGTGTAATGGATGTACTCTTAGCCATCCCGTGTGTCCTCTTTGTTTTTCATAATTTATTCCATGTTTGTGGGATAGGTAATCTGTTCTTTTGCCCGGTTTGTTATCTCCCGGATGAAATCGGTTTTTGCATCGGTGTAGCCGTCGCGATCGTGTTCGTATAGCTTTTGTAGTTTGACCTTTAACTCGCCGTAGGCATTGGCCGTATCGGGATGGGCGAGGAGATAGTCGCGGAAATAAGGTTCGTCCCAATCACCGGAGTATCTTATGTGGAGATGGAAGGCTTGAGCTTTAAATCCTTCGGGTGTATATCCTTTCATAAACATCATGTGGGGAGGCGGGTTGTCGGGTTTGTGGCAATAGATGTAACCTGCTGACTCGATAGTCGGGATGAGGCGGACGGGATCGGTTTTCTGCTGTATCTCCAGCAAAATGTCGATCGTCGGTTTGGCTGTCAGACCGGGGACGGCAGTGCTTCCGATATGATTGATACGGACGATGTTTTCCGCTCCGATGGTTTTTATGAGCAGCTCTTTTTCTGTTTTGTAACGTCCGGGCCACTCCGGGTTATGGGGCGACAGTATAATAGGGAACAGTTGCCAAAGTTCCTCATTGCTCATTTCGTTCAAGTCCTTTTTTTTCATGATGTTCGTTTTTGACAGGTTACTCCGGTTCGTCCGTATCCAGGCAAAAAGGATGGCCGGCGGGGTCGATCAATGTGCGGGAAGTTCTGAAATATTGCTCACCGGCAAGGCGTGCTCCCAGACTGAGGGCGTGGCGGACGGCTTCTTCGAGGTTGTCCACATAGAAGTCGAGGTGCAGCATCTGCCCTTGTTTCCCTGCCTGCCAGGGCCAGACGGGCGGTTCGTATTCTTCAATCTCCTGGAAGGCGATGACCATACCGGCGGGCGAAGTGATGGCTGACCAACCGTTTGCCTGCGGGTGTGTCCACTCCCAATTCAGAAGCTGACTGTAAAAACGTGCCATGATGCCTGCATCTTTGCAATCGATGACGACGTTGATTTTGCTGATTGTAGCTTTCTTTGTTTCCATGTTCCCAAAGATAGAATAAGTTTTTGATTTGTAAGAATGGAGAGGGATAATTCCGCTTTGTGGGAAGAAAGGGTTATCTTTGTGCGATAAAAATAAGCAGAAATTCCGATGTTTAAGAAACTTGTGGCGATAGAGCCTGTAAGCCTGATTCCATCAGCAGAAAAGAAATTGCAAGATTTTGCGAAAGAAGTTATTATGTACGACGATATACCCTCCGGCGATGAGGAGGTGGCAAGCCGTATCGGGGATGCGGACGCTGTTTTGTTGAGTTACACCTCACGGATCGAACGGGCGGCGCTGGAAAAGTGTTCGAACGTCCGGTATATCGGGATGTGTTGCTCGCTTTACTCGCCGGAAAGCGCGAATGTCGATATCCGTTATGCGAACGAACGGGGTATCGTTGTCACCGGTATCCGCGATTATGGCGATGAAGGGGTGGTGGAGTATGTCATCAGCGAACTGGTGCGTTGCCTGCATGGTTTTGAGCAGGAGGCGTGGGACGACATCCCCCGTGAGATTACCGGGATGAAAGTCGGTATCGTAGGACTGGGTAAGTCCGGTGGCATGATAGCGGATGCCTTGAAGTTTTTCGGGGCTGATGTTGCCTATTTCGCCCGGAGCGAGAAAGAGGCGGCACGCGGGAAGGGCTATCGTTTCCTGCCGCTTGGCGAACTGTTGTCGCAGAGTGAAGCCGTTTTCTGTTGCCTGAATAAGAACACCGTCCTGTTGCATGAAGCCGAATTCGGGCAGTTGGGCAATAAAAAGATACTGTTTAACACCGGTTTGTCTCCGGCCTGGGACGAGGCTCCCTTCATGAAATGGCTCGAAGGCGACAATCTCTGCTTCTGCGATACCGCCGGAGCATTGGGAGACAGCCACCTGCTGAACCATCCGCATGTACGTTGCATGCAAGTCTCGACAGGACGTACGCGCCAGGCTTTTGATCGTCTGAGCGAGAAAGTGTTGGCAAACCTTTCGGCCAATTGCAAATAAACAGAGTTGGAATAGGTAGCACGCGAATAATCACTGAAAAATATTAATTATCAGTGTTTTATCCGCGTGCTCTATATTTTTATATAGTTTTGACAACCTGGCAGGGATTCCCGACCGCCAGACTGTTGGAGGGTATTGACCGGGTGACAACGCTTCCGGCACCGATTACGCAGTTATCGCCGATGGTAACGCCGGGCAGTACGATTACTCCGCCACCAATCCAGACATCGTTTCCTATCGTAATAGGCAGCGCTCTTGTACGAAAGAACAGTTCTCCCGAGTTTTCATCCCAGTCTTCCACAAATCTCTCGGACGCACTTACCGGGTGGGTTGCAGTGTAGAGTTGCACGTTGGGAGCTATCAGGACGTTATTTCCTATCGTTATATAATTGTTATCGAGGAAGGTATAGTTCATGTTGATAATCACTTTATCCCCGATAAAGATATGTTTGCCGCATTCGCAGTGGAAGTTTATATCGACTTTCGAGTGTTTTCCGACGTGACCGAATAGCTCATGCAGCAAAGCTGTCCTTGCTTTGCTGTCCGAAATGTCGGTCGAATTGAATTCCGCAAGCAACCGTTTGTTACGGACGATCATATCAAACACTTCTTTATCCAGGCGGTTGCAATATTCTCCCGACAGGAATTTTTGATAGTTGGTTTCCATAATGACTGTTTTTTCGGTAAGGATTGTTTATGAACCTTTTAAAAGACGATGGGTGAGGTGATGTTCAGCAGCGTATTCACTACCGACCAACCGGCTATCTCCGCTGTCGCGCTGTAGACGTCGATTACGGCGTGTACCTGGTCGTTCCTGATCTCTACCCGTTGTGTATCGCCTGTAAATCCGGGGGTGGACTGCATTGTAACCTGCATGTTCCCGGGGCCTACCGAAGCCCGTGAGGCGGCAACAGTGACATTGACCTTGGTCGGGAAGAGCTTGATGGCTTCTGTTGCACTTCCGGAGAAGACGGTACGTTGTTCCGTTTGCAGTGACTCGTCGTAGACGGGCGTGCCTTTCAGGGCGTTGGGGCCTTTCTCGTTGAAAAACTTCGCGGTGGCGTTTCCCATCAGGGAAGCCGTTCGCAACACATCGAAACCGCCGGTTGCTCCGGAGGCCAGGTAGACGCGCGTGCCGTGTGCCTTGGCTGTTTCCGAGACTTTGAGGTAGAAGTCGTCGTCGGCAAGCGCTCCGATAGAAAGGGTTACGATTGAAGTACCGTTTTTCAGGGTGGGGATAGCCAATTCCCTCATGGCGGCAGGGGAGGCAGCTTCCACCAGGTAATCGGGTTTCAGCGCCAGCAAATCCGCTATGGTTGTACACGCTAGGCAAGGTTTTCCCTGTTCCTGCATCCGGGCGGCCATGCTTTCGGCCTTCGATACCGTACGGGAATAGACACCAACTAAATCATATTCAGGCAAAATGCCTTTGATAACGGCTTCGGCGACGATACCGCCCAGCCGTCCGCATCCGACAATTACTAATTTCTTCATGATGGACAAAGGTACTTGATTTATGTGTTGCTCTTATCTTCTTCTTGAAATAAAAAAAATAAAGGAGGGAGTGTGGGAAACACCTTATTTCTTCATTGGGAAAAATGTTAACCCATTAATACATTGCTTTTCGCCGACTTCCTTAAACCCGAGACTTTTGTAGAAAGGTACGGCATAAGAGGAGGAGTTGACTGTCATTTTCAACGCAGGATTGTCGGCCATTATGTAGTTGAATAGCTTTTTCCCTATGCCTTTCCTGTGATGCTCCGGTTTGATGAAGAATAATGAAATATGGTTGTTTTCGTTCTTTATTCCCATGATACCGATGAGCTCCTGATTTTCGAAAGCTCCATAGATTGTCAGTTTGTCCATATATTGATTATCGAAAATGGAACTTTTAAAGGCTTCCAATCCTTCATCGTTAAAGTCAGCTTGCCCGCTATGCAAATATACTTCAAGCGATAATTTCGAAGCGGCGCTGTATTCTTGTTTTTCGAGTTTGCGTATCATGTAGGTAATGAATTTAAAGGGAATGGAGATGATGTTTATTTATTGCATTAGTATCGAGGAACATCTTTTATCTCCTCGTAATAGTTTTCGATGCCGATTTTCCGTATTTTTTCGTTGATGGAGATGAAACGTTTTTGCAAATGTTCGTCGAACCCGGTTTGTTCGCAGGGGAAAGAGGTACATTGAAAACAAAAATCGACACCCTTCTCACGGAAACAATCCCTGACATGGCAACTTTTGAACAGGGCACATGCCTGTTCGCGGCAGCCGTTGCATTTGGCTTCCGAGAAATAATGCAGCATCATTTTGAAACTCTGGTAGTTTTCGAAGACTGGTTCGTCGAGCATGGTGACGAAGCGTTGGGCATAAACATCGAAGTTACCCAGGCTTTTGATGAGTTCGGTGCTGTGTTTCTGTATGTTGCCACCGTTGAAGGCAAAGCAGCCCCCACAGTGAAGTCCGCAAGGGGCGATGTGTTTCTTTATGATCTCGTTAGGTTGCATATGCGTTTATTTTAATCCTTTCTTGAAAAGTATCATCGACAAGGCATCCTTCACCTGTTCTTTTTCGGTGATGACAACGCTCATAGGGATGAGTTTACCACTGGGTTTCGCCCGGTAGAATTCCTCTTTGATGCTTTCCGTAATTTCCATGTCGGCGATACGGTCCAGATGCTTTTCGGTAAAGTAGGAGGTGGTCCTGAAGTAGTTCTGGTAGACAACCAGCCACGCGAGGTTTTTCTTCTTCGACAGGACTTTGCACAACCAAGCTTTCCCGTCGTTGTAATAGTTCCATTCGAGTGTCAGGCCGGCGGCTTCAGCCGATGCGCTGAACGCTTCGAATGCAGGGAAACTAGCCTCCAGAACGTCAGCAAGGACTTCATTTGTGGGGAAGATGTTTTTGTCTTTTAAAATAGGAAGTTCCATAATGTTGTGTATTTCGGTGTGAAAAATAAAGTTTATTTTGTAGGTATATCTTACAAATCAAAGAGTCAATACCTTTTCTCCGTTTTTGAGATATTCGGTTAGCGGAGCTCCCATATATCTGACGGTAACTCCCAGTTTCTCGATTACAGGTTTCACTCCGAACCTTTCGCAGCAGTCCTGGCAGGCTTCGACGGTGACACCTGTTTGAAGCATTTCCAGAATTTCCGTTTGAACCTGTGTGTCTTGGGCGGCTAACTTTACGGAAGCTCCCCAAAGAATCACATTCACTTCCTGCCACCAGCCTCTCTTTTTGGAGTTGAGGGTGTACATGGCTAACATATTGAATATGGTGTCTTTATTGTCGGTTGTCCAGAGAATGTTTAATTTGTCGTTCATGGTAAGATGATTTATTATAGGCTTATCCCTGTTCGCAAATGTATATAAAAGAAATAGAACTAAATATTACTTGATGGATAATCTCTGTTTTTTATTAGAGTTATTTCTGAATATTGGAAAAATGTTTTGATATTTGGAAAATAGTGGGTAGCTTTGTCGCAAAGAAGTAATCATGAGAATAATCACATTTGCTACTCTGAGGGAATATTCTAAGAAGCATGCTGACGCAGATGTTCCTTTGAGAGATTGGTACAAAAAGACGGAAAAGAGTGACTGGTCATGCCTGGCAGATATAAAGCAAACGTTCAATAGTGTTGATTATGTGGGTAATGACAGGTTTGTTTTCAATATTAAGGGCAATGAGTATAGATTGGTTGCGATAATCTTGTTTGCCGCCAGGAAGGTTTTCATCCGCTTTATCGGCACACATAAAGAATACGATAAAATAGATTGTTCCAAAATTTAGGATTTTGTATTCGTGAGACACACGTATAAACTGTAAGTAAATTATGGCAAAGATAAAAGATAAAAAACAGTACGATGCGGCCTGTGCAAGAATTGAAGAATTGCTGAAAGTTGTAAGTAATAACACTCCTACGGATGACAAGAATTACCTTGAGTTGGATTTGCTGTCTGATTTAGTCGCTGATTATGAAGAAGAACATTTTCCTGTGGAAACTCCGTTGCTGGTGGACGTTCTTAAACTTCGTATGTATGAAATGAATCTTACTCAAACTAAGCTCTCGGAACTGTTGAGCGTGAGTCCTTCCCGGGTTAGTGAGTATCTTTCCGGTAAATGCGAACCTACGTTGAAAGTTGCCAGAGACATAAGCCGGAAGCTGAATATTGATGCTAATATTGTTTTGGGGGTATAGCTTTTATTATAAGTGTGGAAATAAAATCAGTATTGTAGTTAATTATCCTCCCCCTCCTGACATACTGTTGTCACCCCCGCCCCATACCTTTGCCTCATAGTTCGAGTATAAACATTAAAAAACTACGAAGATGGAATTAAAATTGTATTATTTAGGAGAGGTTTCCGGGATGACGAAAGAGCAGGTGGAAGAAGCCGAAAAGTTTATCAAGGGATTTGAATACGGCATCATCGCCACCTGCAATGCCGAGACAGGCCCGCGTCTTTCGGCCTTGAACAACCTGGCTGGACAAACATTGCAGCAACTCCATTTCGCGACAGAAGCCACTACGCAGAAATTAGCAAACCTCCGTCAGGATCCGCGCTGCGAAGTGATGTACGCCACGCTGGAAGGTGGCCAGATGCAGATTGCGGGTAAGGCCGAGATTGTCACCGACGTGGAACTGAAGCGCGAACTTTGGCAAGACTGGATGAACGAATACTCCCCCGAAGGCCCTACCGGCGACGGCATTTGCATCATCCGCCTGATCCCCCAATCAATCCGGGTGATGATTTGCTAATCGTTCGACAGATAACCGGAAAGTTGATATCTTTGTAAAAAATCAATCGAAGAAGCGCGTACAATGAACCGTCTGGAACGAATATCCGCTATCCTGGTCAAGCTGCAATCCCGCCCTGTTGTCACGGCAAGCGAGATTGCAGAGCAGTTCGGAGTAAGTCTCCGGACGGTCTATCGCGACATACGTGCGCTTGAAGAGTCCGGCATCCCTGTCGGTGGCGAGGTCGGGGTAGGGTATTCGCTGGTGGACGGTTTCAAGTTGCCGCCCCTGATGTTCAATACCGAGGAGGCTCTCTCTTTCCTGGTGGCGGAGAAACTTGTCAGCCATCAGACCGACGGCGATACCTACGGACTGTTCCGCAGTGGCATGGATAAGATACGTGCAGTACTGAAAACAGCCGAAAAAGATATCCTTCACCATTTCGACCAGTACATCCGGATTTCGGGGAGTTACAGCGCACCGCCTGCCATCCCCGGAAATGTCCTTCAGCCGCTTCTGAAAGGCTTGTTGAATAAGAAGCAATTACTGATGACCTACCGTGCCGGCTATAACCACCAGGTCACCGAACGGACGGTCGAGCCTCAGGGCATGTTTTTCTCGAGAGGCATCTGGTATGTCCTCGCCTGGTGCAAGTTGAGGAGGGATTACCGTACTTTCCACCTGGGAAGGATTGTCCATCTATCTTTGACCGAAAACGATTTTGAGGAAGCACATCCTCCGCTGAACGAACTGATAGAACAAGTCTATTATTCCGAAGTCGATATCGAGGTGAAACTTCGTGTCCACCGCGATGTCGCACGCGATACGGAAGTCTCCAAGTACACTTACGGACTTTACGACGAGCAACCCGACGGAGAGTATTACCTCCAGAAATACCAGACCTATTCGCTCGAAGCATTCGGTCGCTGGTATCTCTCCATTGCCGACCGCTCCGAGATTATCGGGCCGCCCGAACTCAAAACGGTCGTCAGGGAGTTGATTGCGAAAATCAAGCTGTAACGCCGTCCTTCCGGCGATTTACTGCCCGGCAGTCTGCCGGTTCGTCAGTATCTCGTCCATGTTTCCAACCGCCCAGTTTACAAGGGCTTCGATATGTGGCATCAGAGTTGTGCCCAGTTCCGTGAGGCAGTATTCCACGCGGGGCGGCACTTCGGGGTATACTTTGCGGTGCACCAGGCCGTCGGCCTCCAAAGTCCGGAGCGTGACGGTCAGCATCCTCTGTGAAATATCGTCGATGGTCTTGTGAATGTCGCTGAAACGCATCGTGCCGTTCACGCTCAAAGTAGTCAGGACAAGCATCGACCATTTGTCGCCCAGCCGGCTGAGCACGTCCCTTACCGGACAATTACCTGTGGGGTGAAAATTTTTCATTTTTTTCCTTTTTCTATCAAGCTGAAATTCAATAATAGTTACCTCTGTGTAAGTAGCTTATCCCGGAGTGCGTTCTTGTTTGTTTCGCACGGAACGTCTACATTTGCTACACAAAGGTAATAAACTTACGAAAGGTAACTATTGTTTCACTTAATAATTACAATTATGTCAAAAAGAGTAGCAGTTTTAGCAGTAAATCCGGTAAACGGATCAGGTTTGTTCCAGTATCTGGAAGCATTTTTTGAAAATGGAATTTCTTATAAGGTATTTGCTGTTGCCGAAACGACAGAGATTAAGACTAATTCGGGTATTAAGCTGACGGTGGACGATGTGGTAGCCAACCTGAAAGGGCATGAGGACGAGTTCGACGCTTTAGTGTTCGGTTGCGGGGATGCCGTTCCTGTGTTCAGCGAAAACGCCGGAAAGCAGTACAACCAGGATATGCTGGCTGTCATCAAAGCCTTTGGTGATAAAGGAAAGATGATGATAGGCCATTGTGCAGCTGCGTTGATGTTTGAAATTGCAGGTGTTGCGAAAGGCAAGAAAGTAGCCGTACATCCGCTGGCAAAACCTGCCATCCAATCCGGACTGGCCACCGACGAAAAATCTGAAATAGACGGAAACTTCTACACCGCCCAGTGCGAAAATGCCATCTGGACGATGCTGCCGAAGGTGGTTGAGGCACTGAAATAAGAATAGTTTTTATATTGTCCCTCAATTTGGGGGACAATTCTGTTTCTTTCCGAACCGAAACCCTCTTTCCGCAATATACACCCCGCTCAGGATAAACACTGAACCGATCAGGGCAACGACCGTGATAATTTCATCAATCACGATGGCCGAAGTGATCAGCGTCACCAGCGGAACGATATAGATATAATTTGCCGTACGGAACGGCCCCAGCTCTTTTACCGCCGTGTTCCACATGATGTAGCAAAGCATCGATGCTATCACTCCCAGAAACAGCAGGTTAGCTGCCACGATCGGGTTGAAGAGGATCGTGGTATCCGTATTCAACGGATGAATCAGAAACATCGGCGTCAGCGTGACAAGCCCGTAGAAAAACACTTTCCGCGTAATCAGCAATGTCGGATAACGGTTCCCCATCTGTTTCAGTATCAGGCAGTAAAACGCCCACATCAATGCGGCAATCAACGTAAGCATATCTCCCAGCGGATTGATTTTCAGCAGGAAACTACCATTGAACACCACAAACGCTACGCCGATCAAGGCCATGACCGAGCCATATATCAGGTTTGGCTTTATCTTTTCCTGCCGATAGAAAAGCAACGAAAGAAATGCCGTCAGGATAGGAGCTGTACAGATAATCAGCGACACATTCGAGGCCAGCGTGATGCCTAAAGCCGTGTTTTCAGTAATAAAATAGATTGATCCCCCACAAAGTCCGGCGGCAACGAACATAAGCTCGTCTTTCTTACTCCGGGCAAACAACACCTTCGGCGAGATAAACCAGATACATATATAAGCCAGCGCGAAACGGTAAAAGAGGATGTCGACCGGCGAAAGCCCGTGGTGGATCAGTACTTTTGTCGATACGAATGTAGTACCCCAGATAATAACCGTTATGATCGCGATCAGGTGATACCAGTAAGTCAGATTTGTTTTTGCCATGTTGTCGGTAAATTTCTATTAATAATTCAGGAAAATCGTACTGCAAATATATGTATTTAGTAAATCAGTTCTGATGATTTGTTGAAAATAAGGAATTATTCCTATATTTGGAGTGAATACAGGACGTTGTATGTTTTAGGAATAACTTTGATAACGAAAATAGGAAAAAATACTATGGCTTTACTGGATCAGATTGATATTAAGATTTTACAAGCGTTGCAGAATAATGCAAAAGTGAACATGAAAGAGTTGTCGGCGGAACTGAATATCTCGAAAACTCCTGTTTACGAACGGGTGAAGCGGCTGGAGGAAGAGGGGTATATCAGGAATTATGTTGCGCTGGTGGATAATAAGAAGGTAGGACTTCCGCTGGTGGTCTTCTGCAATGTTTCGCTGGCGGTGCACAACGATGAGCATATCCAACGTTTCAAAGCAGAGATACAGGAGATTGATGAGGTGATGGAATGTTATTCGATCGGCGGCATCTACGATTTTTTTCTAAAGGTAGTTGTTAAAGACCTGGCCGCATACGACCAGTTTGTCTTTAACAAACTAACCAAAGTAAATGGCATCGTAAAGATGCAGAGTTCCTTCGTGTTGAACGAGATTAAGCATACGACCGCCCTGAAGGTTGTGCCGGGGGAGTGACATTGATAATTTGCTGTTTTTACCAAGAAAAGAGTTTGAATAGAATCCATGATAGCATAACTATGGCTATGATAGCAGCTAAAGCAAATAGTTTTATTCGTGAAATGTAGGTTTGTTCGTTTTTTTCACGTTCTTTCAATTGTTGGTTGATCTTTTCATATTCTTCGACACTGATGTCTGGGATATGGGAAGAATATTTGGTACGCATATCTTTTCCCTTCCCGCGAAGCTGGCTGAGCTTTTCGCGATCTTCCTTATTTCTTCGTATCATATCGAAAACATGGCCGGCAAAACTCATAAGCTTATAATTAAGGATGAATATTCAACTGCATAACAAAGAACGGAAAAAAATAGGTCAAGACCATAAATGTTATGCAAATTATTGTGTATTTATTTGTAATTGACAAAATGTAATAAAATATATTGCTTATTAAGCATAAGGATTTTATTATTCGATTATTTGTGACGAGTGTGCTGGTTTAAATCTATCTTACAGAATGCTTGTGGATACAAAAATTAACAGTTGCTTCCCGATAAATGCTTTTTCATTTCGTTTTAAAGGAATTTGAACTTCGTTTAAAACGAACAAAAAACTTGTTTAAAACGAAATGGAGGTTTGTTTTAAATAGGATAATGGTTAATAAGTGTTTAATTGAGTCTTCCTGGAAGTAGTTTTGTGCTAAAATCGTATGTTGAATAACATTTTTATTTTCTGTAGCATAGTAAATAAGCATTGCAAATAGATTGACAAATTTGCTTCGTATGGGAGATCTTATTGCTTGAGTGATTCGTTCTATTCTTTTTTAGTCTTATAATGTCACTTTATTGGGCTTTATCTGAATGAAGTGTTATTTGTTAAGTCGCGGACAGTTGCATGAAAAAAGATAGGTATTGATTAGTCTACGTACAGCCCCTTTAAGAATGGGGTGAATTGACAGTTTGCTAAATACGGGAAGGCTGTTAAGAGATGGCAAAGATACTGGCACAGGTCGCCGGGCAGTATGAATAAAACAAGTTAAACGCCTGATGTGTTACTTATATATACAGGTGTTTATCTGTAGGATGTAATTACTGTTTAATTATCTGATGATGATGAAAATGCGGCTTAGTTCTGCTTCTTATATAGTCTTTCTTGTTATGCTGTTTGTCTTTTCTGCGGATATGACGGCCTCTGTCTTACCACGGGTGGGCGAAGGTGATTCTCTTGTCCGAAAATCCATTTACCCTCCTTCTGCCACGCGCAAAAGCGATTTGTATAATAAGCTGTGGGGCGAGCATTACCGCACACTTTATTCTCTCCCTATTACCGTTCCCGCCGTTACCTTGCAATCGCTGTGGGGAGGGGTGAAGGTGGTTGAACAGGCTGCCGATTTTCAAGGATTATTGCTTGAAAACAACCAGCAACAACTCTGTCTTTTGAAACCGTTAGGCGGATATACCACATTTATCGAGTCGAAATTCTTCCAGGAAGTCTATAACAAGAAGGTATTTAAAAATACTTACCTGGATCAGTTTATCGGGGATGCCTATACGATAATCAATCCCTATACCTTTATTTCCGCCGATTATCTGGCACGCTCGTCGGGGTTGAGTTCAAACAATTCGCGGATATTTTACCTGCCGGAACATTCGACCCGCGATACGGTTGCCAACGGGACGTCTATCGAAAATAAGCTGGTTAGCGTTATTGATGTACCGGATTTCAATACCCGTCCGAATATTCTCCTGACGGAAGAATTGTTGGATACCATACAGGCCAACAAGAATTTTCAGGTAGATCAGGTGCTTTATATCCGTGAACGCCTGCTGGATATGCTGATAGGCGACTGGAATAAAATACCCGAAAACTGGAACTGGCTGGGCCGCTCCGAGGGAGACAGCATCCTCTATGCTCCGATAGTCATAGACCGTAACCACGCTTTTACGAAGGTAGACGGTGTTTTGTTCAAACAAATGCTCCGTGTGCTGGGATTGGGTTTCATCGTCAATTACGACGCTTCCCCGAAAAGTGTCCGGAAAGAGAATACGTTGGGCTTTGCTTTGGATATGGCGTTGACTTCCCAAAGCGACGTTTCCGTATGGACCGGACAGGCGCGATTTATCCGGCAGACGCTTACCGACTCTATCATCGACGAGGCTTTTTCAAGGCTTCCCAAAGGAATAGAAGACAAAGAAATTAAACGGATTACCCGGATAATAAAGGAAAGGCGGGAGAAGCTGGAGGTGATAGCAAAAAATTATTTTGCTTCGTTGCAACAAACTCCGGTGCTGACGGGAACCAACCGTTCAGACCGTTTCGTGATCGACCGCCATAACCCGGACAGTCTGTTCATACAGATGTACGACCAGCAGACCGGGCAACGGGTGTTCGACCGGAAATACAGCCGGAAAAAGACAAAAGAGATCTGGCTCTACGGCCTGGAGGGTGACGACCGTTTCGAAGTAAGTGGCAGGGCAAACAAGGAGGTGCCTGTTTTCCTGATTGCCGGGAAAGGAAAGAATACCTACCGGATGGAACCGGGTCACCACATACGTGTTTATGAATATGAGTCGGGGAAGGCAGCCCTCGATACCGTGCCCCATGTCAAAAAGGTATTTTCGGATATCCCTGAGATTCATCAGTACGATTATAATAAGATAAAGCATCATAAGATGTCTTTCACTCCCTGGGGAATTTACGACTCGGACAAGGGATTCAGTCTCGGAACCTTCTTTACCTATACGATGTATGGTTTCAAGCGTTCACCCTTTACCTACCAGCACCGTATCGGGTACAACTATATACAAGGCTTTGTCTATCAGGGAATTTTTCCGTCTTATGACGGGAAGAAATCGTTTAATATAGATGCAACGATCAGCTCGCGGAGGAACTTTTACAATTTCTTCGGCTTCGGAAACAATACGGACGGCTATAAGGATGCGAAGAAGAATTACAACCGCGTGCATATCCGCCAGTTCAAATTATCCCCTTCCTTCCATCTGGATTTCAGCGAAAAGGAGAGGTTGGTCGTGCAAGCCTCCTGGGAAATGTTTAAAGCCAAGGAGACCAACGACCGTTTCATTAACCAGTTTTATCCCGAGGATCATCGTATCTTCAAAACCAACCTGTTTATCGACCTCGGACTTTCCTTCCATACGGAAAAAGAGATCTGTTCCTTCATCCCCAAACTGGGAGGAACGCTTACCGGAGGTTGGAAGATGAACCTGAAAGATGCAAGCCGTAATTTCCCTTACGCCGAAGCATCGGTGGAGCTGGATGTAAAGATAACCGACCGCCTTACCTGGGCTACGATGGCGAAAACCCAGCAGCTTTTCAATAATAAGTATGAGTTTTACCAGGCAGCATCCACCGAATTACGCGGTTACAGGGACAACCGTTTCATCGGGAAGCAATCTTTTTACCAGTATTCGGACATCCGGCTGGATATGGGGAAGTTGAAGAATCCGTTTACCCCGCTGAAGTACGGTGTCTTTGCCGGGTTCGATTACGGGCGTGTCTGGTTTCCCGGAGAGCAATCCAAAAGATGGCATACGTCCTACGGGGGAGGTATCTGGCTGACGTTGATTAATAAGATTACGACGAAATATTCCTGCTTCGGCTCAACCGATAGTTTCCGTTTTATGTTTGAGTTGGGGCTGGGTTTCTGATCTTTCCGGATTGTTTTTCCGGAGATATGCCTAAACAAACCCATTTGCCGGTTGTTTATTAAATAGTACATAAAATTAAAACAACTTAGGTAATGGATGCTAATAGTGAAAAGAAAATCAAGGTTCTTCCCAACGGGCCTTATGAAGTGATCGGGGATATTTCCCTGAACCAATTGCGTTATGTAAACGACCGTAAAGGCGCTTCCACCGGTTATAAGGAAATACAGAAGTATGCTCCGGAAGGCGTATATCATCTGTGCCGTTGTGGCGGTTCGCATAACAAACCGTTCTGCGACGGGACGCATAAGAAAAACGGCTTTAAAGGAGATACGACCGCCAGCCATGACACATACGATGAAATGTCTGTCCTCTACGAAGGGAAGGTGATCGATATGCTGGACGCCGAAAGCCTTTGCGCCGTGGCCCGTTTCTGTGATACCCACGGTACGTCCTGGGAACAAGTGGAAGAGGGCGACTCGGCCGAAACGATTGAAATCGTGAAACAGCAATGCGCCAACTGTCCCAGCGGACGTCTCACAGCTGTCACGAAAGACGGAAAACGTATCGAACCGGAACTGCCCGAAGGCATCAGTATCCTCGAAGACGTGGCTCTCAGCGTTCACGGCCCTATCTGGGTGAAAGGCGGTATCCCGATAGAAGATGAGCACGGACGAGTTTATCCTGTCCGCAATCGTGTCACTTTGTGCCGTTGCGGTTTGTCGCAGAATAAACCGTTCTGCGACGGAAAACACATGCGTAACCAGGGAGAACTGGACGATTAAAAAAATAGCTGCCGACGTTTTTCCGAAAAGGATACATGCTTTTTACCAAGAGGGTGCATGCTTTTCGGAAAAACGTTGGCAGCAATCTTTCGACCGATACCTACCGGTTAAACTTTTCCTTTGATAAACTGATTGCCGATCCAGTACGTTGCCTGTTCAGCCGTGAACTTCAGAATGCAATACTCCGGATCGTCCACCCCTTTGGGAAAGTGCTCATAGAACCAATCCACCCAGAGGGCTTTCTTTTCTTCCACATCGCTTACCACTTCGATTGTGCCGGTCAGCGTAACACTGTCGTGTCCTTCGTAGAAAGCGACTCCGGCTTTCGGGTTTTTGATAAAATCTTTTGTCTTCTCCGAACTTGTTCCCGTTGAGAACCAGATCGTATCGATCCCCTCCGTTTTAATCTTCGACAGGACGACCGGACGCGGACAGCCCCGTTCGTCGATGGAGGCAAGGGTTAAGACTTCGCATTTATTCAGCAAATCGATCGCTTGTTGTTTGATTTTTTCCATGTTCTGATGTATTAATTTCGTTCGGCAAACATAAAGGAAACTTCCCGCTTCCTGTTGTAAAAAATCGACTTTCTTTATTCTATGTAAGTAAGCGGATCGTCTTCCGGTATCGGCAAAGCCATGAAAGCGGAGGGGTTGCTCCCCGATAACTTCCTGAATTCCTTGATGAAATGGGACGGATCGTAATAGCCGCAGTCGATAGCCAATTGCTGCATATCTTCCCCCTTCATCTGTCTTAATACGCGGGTTGCATACCGGAACTTGGTGATTCTGCTGAACTCTTTGGGAGTATAGCCGGTGATGTGTTTGAACTTGCGCTCGAAATGCCGTTGGCCGATGTACAATTTGTCCGTCAATTGCTGTATGGGCAGCATCCCGTTTGCCCGGACGATCAGATCGGTAGCCCGGATGATCTGCGGGTCTACCGGCTGGAGTCCCGGCAGACGGGCGATAAGATGTCTATCTATTATATGTATGCGTTCCTGTAAAGACTCCTTTTCGCACAACATTTCTGCAAAATGATCGTCGAACAGGACATTCAACTCGGATGCATTGACCCTCGTGTCGGTAAACTCGCCTAAAGGCATCCGGGCAAAAGCCGCCAGTCCGCAGGGAGAGAAGCGCACACCCATCATATGAAGGCGGGTAGAGCGGGTCACCAGCTCCGAGTAAACCCGCATCGGACCGACAAAATAGAAACGGTAGGGTTGCATCAGCATCTCTCCGTTCAGGGGTTGCGACGGTTCCCCGATAGAAAAGATAAAGTCCGTGCAGCCGTCGGGTAGTATCTTATAGCGCATATCGTATTCGGTTTCACCCTTGAACTCCCAGTATTTGTCAATATAGGGGGCAAGCAGTTGGCATGGAGGATATTCCTGATACATAACGGTCTACACGGTTTTATAGGTTTCGCCGGATACTCAATCCTTTTTCCAGCGTTTTTTTCGGCATACCGCAACTTTGGCAATAAATAGGGTCCATACTCTTAAATTTATTTATAAGGTTCTTAAATTAGGACAAATATAGAATTATTTTTCAGATTTAAAATAATACCTTTGGAGACTTTAAATTTTATAGACCATGGTAAATAGAAGAAATTTCCTGAAAAGTGCTTCTTTTCTAACTCTTGGAGGGTTAGTAGCCGGAAAGGCAGAAGCGTTACAGGCAGCCACTCCCGTTCGTACGGAAACGACAGCCAAAAAAAGTATCGGTTTGCAGATTTATTCTTTAGGAGGCGAGTTAACCAAAGATGTTCCTGCCGGAATGAAACAACTTAAACAGATGGGTTATTCTACCCTTGAACTGGCAGGTTACAATAATGGCAAGATCAATGGTGTCGATATGATGGAATTCAAGAAGATGGCAGAAGATGCCGGATTGAAGATCACCAGTTCCCATGTGAATCCTCCGACAGGCGAGTACACGCCGGATACCCGCAATACAATTATGGAATATTGGAAAAAGACGGCAGACGATCATGCCAAGTTAGGTGTGAAATATCTGGTTCAGCCCGGACAACCACGCACCCGTAGTGTGGAAGAGGTTGCTTATGTTTGCGATGTATTCAATGAAGCTGGAAAGATTGTCAAAGCAGCTGGTATTCCGTTCGGTTATCATAATCATGATTTTGAGTTTGCCAAAGTAGTTCCGGGAGGTACGGGAGCTGTCTTTGGTCGTCATAATAAAGGCGAAAAAATCTATGATCTTTTTTTGAAAGATACGGATCCTGATCTGGTATTTTTCGAAATGGATGTGTACTGGACGGTGATCGGGCAGAATGATCCGGTGGAATATATGAAGAAATATCCGGATCGTATTAAACTGTTGCATATTAAAGATCGCGCCATTTTGGGACAATCCGGCTTCATGAACTTTGAAATGATTTTCAAACAGGCGTATCAGATTGGAGTGAAAGAATATTACGTGGAACTGGAAGGTATGCCGGATGGTCGTACCCAGTTTGCTGGGGTGAAAGGCTGTGCAGATTATCTGTTGAAAGCAAAGTTTGTAAAATAAGTAAAGTCTCAATTATATATAAGGTACGAATGAAAGCCAGTCTGTTGCAGGACTGGCTTTTTTGTCGGGATATAACTTCGGTCATCTGTCGGTTTGTTAAGGATTACCCGGCAGTCAGTGCCGTAAACCCTTTAGATGCTTCTCTTTTTATCATATTCCTTATTCGTATCACAGCTGTGAAACAGAAGAAATCCAACTGTGATACAAACGGAATCCATCTGTGAAACAAAAGGAACACAGTTGTGATATGCAATAGGAGTGGGGTGTGGAAAAATTCCCCATTTCCCCATTGATTCCCCACCACACTTCTGCGGTAGAGTGAAATTGGAAATGGTGTGGAATGATCTTTTATTATCTGATAACTAGTTTGTTAGTGATTGTTTTTCTGTTCCTAGCTGTTTTTGGCACGTCATTTGCAGTGTAAGTAGGTGTTAGGGAAACAAACAAGTTTCCCTCTATGAATATGATGATGAAGTTTAGAATTTAGAATAAGTGTAAGTATCTATCTCCCGATATTGTTTTCTAATATGTATTAGATTAGCAAAAACTTATCGATTGATAAAAGCCGTTCCGCCTGAGAAGGTAGAACGGCTTCTTTTATTTTATAGTTGCAGGGAGTTGGATAACTTTTCAAGCCATGCAGGCAGCATGTTCAGGTGGTTGATGCGCTCTTCTATATAAGAAGGGGCGAACAGGTTTATTTGTAAATCCTTGCATTTCTCCCGCAGGTTGTCTTCTACCGGGTAATAACTGGCTAAAACGGCTAAAGAAATATCTCCGCCATATGTTTCGCGCACCGCATCAATCTTATAAATATCATTTTGGGTGACTTGTCCTGATTTACATTCGATAAAGATTAGTTTCTGTTGGTTGTTCAGCAGTACATCTACTTCATTCTTTGTCCTTGGATTGTTTCCCTCTGTCTGAAACAGGACACTTTGCCATACCTCTGGGCTGTTGGGACGTTTTTGGCTCCATGATCTGACTGTATGTGCTACCAGTGTTTCCCACCAGCGTCCTTTGAAAAACAGCATGCAGGCGTTCGGTGTCGTTAGCCTGAGCAACACACGGTTCTGTTGGGCAACAAGAAAAGTACCTTGCCTCTGTTTGAAACGTAGTCCGTTTTTAAAAACACGTGATGCCGGAAGGCGTGACAGCTCCCTGTTACAGAAGATGTTGAAGAACTTCTGTATCATGGTGTGCTCTTTCGGATATTGTTCGATGAACTGTTTGATCAGGCCGGAAGCCTGCACGTCGGTATCACTCAGGTGTTTGGCGTCCTGATATTCTGTCAGGATATTTCCGCTCAGTCCCAGTATCTCCTTGTTATCCAGTTGGCTTTTCATCGGGTATTTCTCAAAGCTGTCCAGTCGGATCAGTTCGCCTAATTGTGACAGATAAAAAGCTGGGACGCTGTATTCTTTTGCGATGGTGAAAGCTGCGAATGCCATTACTTTGGTACCTTCCGACAGGTTGTAGGCAAATTCGGCGGAAGGATACGTTTGGTGTATTTTGCGGCAAACGTTACGGACATGTTCTCCGTCGTATGGTTCGGTCCGGTATAATGTCCGGCGGATGCTGTCGGGAAGGAGCGGAAATAGGGGAGCTGCCACCTCTTTTGTTTCATTCGTGCAAAGCAAATGCACATGATCGGGGCCGAATTCTTTGATTCCGTGATAAACGGAGGTTATATCTTTGCCAAGTAATATGATCTGATGTTTCATGTTTTAAATCATGTATTAATTAAGGTTCTAAATGTAGTATTAATTTCGATATAATTCATATCTTCGTTGCCTAATCAATCGCTGTATATATAGCAAATGGAAATTTTTATTATTATCGGCCTTATCTTGTTGAACGGAATTTTGTCTATGTCTGAAATTGCTCTGGTGTCTGCCCGCAAGGCCCGGCTGGAACTGGATGCAAAAAGAGGTAATAAATCAGCGCAAACAGCCTTGAAGCTGGCTGGAGAACCCGACCGGTTTTTATCAACTATCCAGATCGGAATTACGCTAATCGGCATCCTGACCGGTTTGTATTCAGGAGAGGCGTTTGCCTATAACCTGGCAGAAGTGGTGCGTCATGTGCCTGTGCTGGAGCCTTATGCACTGGGAGTATCTAAAACAATAATCGTTATAATTGTGACTTACCTGACTTTGATTATGGGTGAACTTGTTCCGAAGCGTATCGGTATGGGGTATGCCGAACGGGTTTCTATGTTGGTCGCTAAACCGATGTACTTTTTATCGAAGCTGGCTTTGCCTTTTGTCTGGTTGTTGTCGAAAAGCACTTCCCTTGTTATAAAAATTACCGGAATTAAAGCAAACGAAGAAAATAAAGTAACGGAAGAGGAGATCAAGGCAATCGTCAAAGAAGGCTTTGACGGCGGTGAAGTGCAGGAAGTGGAACAGGATATCGTAGAACGTGTGTTCAACCTGGGAGACCGAAATGTCGGTTCGATCATGACACACCGGAGCGATCTGGTATGGCTGGATGTCACCGACAGTATCGAGAAGATCCGTGAAAAGGTACAGGAAAATCTGTTTAATATATATCCGGTAGCTTCCGAGAAGTTTGATAATATCAAAGGTGTTGTTTATCTGAAAGACCTGTTCGGCCGGATTGACGAACCAGATTTTTCGTTGGAAGAGGTGATACGCCCCGCCCAATACCTTCCCGAGAACCAGAGTGTGTATAATGCTTTGGAGCAGTTTAAGGAAGCACGTGTTAAATATGGTATTGTTACGGATGAATTTGGAGGAATCCAGGGAATTGTCACACTGAAAGATATTATGGAAGGGCTGATCGGACAGGTTCCGGAAGTGGGAGAGGAGGCTGAGATCGTGCAGCGTGCCGATGGCTCCTGGTTGGTCGACGGACAGTATAACTTCTATGACTTTCTGGAATATTTCGATATGGAAGATCTGTATGCCGAACATGATTATAATACATTGAGTGGTCTGATCCTGGAAATTCTTGAACGCGTTCCGAAGACCGGTGAGACGCTGACCTGGCTGACCTTTGAATTTGAAATCGTAGATATGGACGGTGCACGTATCGACAAGGTGCTGGTGAAGAAGATCGATTGATAATCTTTGTGCGAAGATTAAATAGTGGAAGGATTCAATACCTATATAGATCTGCTGGATTGTTCCGGACTAACAGACTTCTTCTATAAGAAGGGAGAAAAACGTATTCTCAAAAGAAAAGAGTTTTTTCTTCGTCAGAATGATAGTTCACTTTATGCAGGCTATGTTGAAAAAGGGGCCTTCCGCCTCACTCGTATTGGCGACAATGGTAAAGAGGCGGTGGTTGGATATTCGTTTGAGAAAGAATTTATTTGCGACTATTCTTCTTTTCTTAAAAGGACAACCTCTGTCGTTAATATTCAGGCTACAACAGAGAGTGTTGTATATGTCGTTTCGTTATCTGATTATTTGGAATATTTAAATACAGGACCAGAGGAACAACGTTTTAGGCATAAAGCAGCTGAGGCTTTGTTTGAAATGGTATATATGAGGTTGTTAGAAAGTTATTGCGACACTCCCGAGCAACGTTATGTCAAGTTAATGCAGCGTTGTCCCAACCTGAAAGAGAAGGTTCCGCTAAAAGAAATTGCTTCTTTTCTGGGTGTAACCCCTGAAACCGTAAGCCATATACGAAAAAAATTGTCATACCCGGAAAAGTCTTGAAGCAATTCAAGGCTTTTCTTGTTTATAATACCTAATATTGCATCTTCGAGGATGAGGAAATCAAATGATCTGTGGAGATGAAGACTTTAAATTACCTGTTGATACTTATAGCGATAGCTGCTATTGCTGTTAGTTTTATCGTTATTGAAACTGATAACAAACTGATAGCTTTATCGACAGCATCCGTTTGTATAGCTGCTTTATTCGATAGAGGAATATATCGTATTCCCTTCTTGATAGTGGCCTTAATGTTATTAGCTGCGAGTTCTATGCATGCAGGTTATGCAATTTGATGAATATGGTTAATGGGTTGACTGTAATATTGTTAGTGCTGCTCTTGGATATAGCTGTGATCTGGAGTGTAATTCATTCTGTCCGGCAGCAGAAGTATAAATTGTTGTATATCCTGATTATCCTTCTTATTCCTATATTGGGAGTTGCAATTTATTATTTAATTAAAAAGTAGTATTAATATGAAAGCATCTAAACTTATTATGTTGCTCTTTGCATTGCATTGTATATTATATTGTAACGCACAAACGATAGAAAGAGAAAATGGCTGGTATTATATAATGGAAGGGAGGAAAGACAGTATCTCAAAAGAATCAATTATAACAGTCAAAGATTTTGCCTTTCTAAGATTGGATTCTTTCTCATACTCGGATAATAGAATGATGTATATGATTGTTGGGACTATAAACCAATCCCTAGTGAGTCGATGGGCAGACGCTACGGAAAGATCTATCGGCAAACGAATTTGTTTTGTTTTTGACAATAAAGTGATCACAGACCCGCAGGTAAATGCACGGATAGAAAGTGGTGCTTTCTCCATCTCTACTTATAAAGGGTATGATCTGAAAACTATGTTTCGGCGAATCAGGGAAGAAATGGATGTAGAAGAGGAAAGAATTCACTGTTTGGAAAAAGGCGACTTAACCGATAGCCTTGGATATAAGAAACTGGAAAGAGCTTTATTTGAGGAATTACAAAAGCCTAACTTTAGTAGTTGTGCCGAAGATTATATGAAATCTGAAGCATATCTGAATTATAAGACTTTCATTGGTAAAAATCCGGACTATATTGAGAGGCTGTTTCAAAGTTTTCTGTTCAAAAGTAGTCCTCAAGGATTGTATGGTTATTTGATAGACGACATAATAAAAGAGAAATATCCCGATGCTCCAAGTATCAGAGGGAATTTTAGAGAAGGGACAGGCAGCAAGGATTATGATATACTGACCTTAGAAGATTATCAAAAAACAATCCGGAAATTAATGGATATTGAGAGAAGCAAGAACAAAAGCGAGCTAGCCCGTTAGGGTTTCAGCCGGACCGGCAGAACTCTTATGCGAAGCTGGTTTGAAAAGCTCCCTTCTTTTGTATTCAAAATAAGGGACTTTTGTATTCAAAATAAGGGACTTTTGTATTCAAAACATATATGTTTTAATGACGAAACATATATGCTTTGAAAAAGCCTTCAGTATAGTTTTTTTCCCCTTACAATTCTTTGATCTTATGGAGCACCTCCATTTTTCCGAAGAGGATCAGCTTGTCATTGGCTTCCAGCACCAGATCATCGGTCAGTGGGTCGACCACATAGTATTCTGTTTGTTTCAATCCGATCAGGTTTCGTACTTCTTTGGCCCGTTCTACTCCGACCAGGCGAATGCCGAAGTTCGTTTGGAAGTCGATCGTCTTTAGCGTCTGTCCGACTAAAGCTCCCGGTGTCTTTATTTTATACAAATGATGTGTTTCCGTTACCTGATACCAGCGCTGGAACAGGTCGCCCAGCAAACTCTGGGAGGCATAGGTTGCCGCATAATCCTGTTCCGGACGAATGATTTCCGATACACCGATCGAGCGGATCACCGTTTCATGAATGGGAGAGATCGAACGGACGATCAACCTGCTTGCATCCAGGCTCTTCAATAAGGCGACAGTCTGTACCGACGTTCCGAAATTCTTGCCATAAGTAACGAAGATGGCATCCATTTCGCTCAACGGCAGTGTATTTAGTGCATCCCTGTCAGTCGTATCGAGGCTGACGGAGCCGGAGATCGTTTGTTTTACGGCCTCCACTTTATGCAGGTTCAGATCGACACCTATCACTTCATCGCCGATACGGGTGAGATTTTCCGCGATGGCGCGTCCCAGATTTCCTAATCCTATAACCAGAAATTTCATAAGGCATTACATATTACATTAATATATTTTCCTGGGGATATGTGTAATCCCTCTTTTTGTACTCTCTCATAAAGCTGACTATGAATGTCAGTACCCCGATACGTCCGATTAACATCGTACAGATGATAATCAACTTTCCGGCCATGGAAAGCATAGGGGTGAAGTTCAGACTCGATCCCACCGTACTCAAAGCCGAAACAACTTCGAATGTAAGTGTAAACACCGGTGTCCCTTCTTCCGTATAAGACAATATCCAGACAGCCAGCGAGGCAAAGATAAAATAGAAGACAATCGTTGCGAAAGCCCGGCGGATAGTGGCGGGAGATATCTCGCGTTTACGAACTTCAACCTTTTCCTTTTCACGGGAAACATTCAATGCCGTGGCAATAGCTACAAAAACGGTCGTTACTTTTAAGCCGCCACCGGTCGACATCGGAGCAGCCCCGATAACCATCAGGATAAGGGTCAGCATCAGCGTTACCGGACGAAGCGCATCCATATTTGCCACAGTGAAACCGGCCGTTCGGGGTGTCACGGCACCGAGCAGCGAATCAGCCAGCTTCCCTTTCAGAGGCAGGTCGGCCAACGTATTATTCATCTCAAAGAGGAAATAAAAGAACATGCCTCCGACGATCAGGACCAGCGTACTTATTACTACTATATATGTATGGATATTGATGATACGGGGTGTATGGATATAATGTTTCTGTTGTCCGATAGCTATCATAAAAGTGTTAACGATGAAATGCCTTAGCAGTTTCAGATAATTGAAAACGATCGGGAATCCCAGGCCACCGAAGATAATTAACAGGGAAATCCATACATGCAGATTGTAGTTGTGGGCCACTATCGGATCACACATATTGCCGCTCAGTGTGGAAATACCGGCATTACAGAAGGCGGAAACCGCATGGAAGATAGCGAAGAAGATGTTATCCTGCGTAGTGGCTTCCGGCAATACGCCTCTGATATTCATATATATAAAGTAGGCCCCGATTCCTTCGATAAAGAAAGTAACGAACAAAATATTCAGGATAACGCGGAACAACCCACCGATACGGTCTTCGTTCAGCATATCTTTCAGAACCAGTTTGCTGGTGAAAGAAGAATGCCCCATGAAAGAAAGGGCAAAGAAACTGGTAAAAGTCATTACTCCGATTCCGCCGATTTGTATCAGGATCATAATAATAACGTGCCCGATATGTGTAAAAGTAGTCGCTACGTCAACCGTAGTCAGTCCCGTTACACAGACAGAGGTCGTTGCCGTAAACAGCGCATCGACAAAATGAATCGGGCGGGTTGTCGCGTTCGGCAGCATCAGCAATCCGGCTCCGATCAGGATCACAAAAATGAAACTCAGCAGGAACAGCAGTGACGGCTTGATACGTGTTTGCATAAGCGTGAAAGTCTGCCGTGACAGATGGATCATACTGAGCAATAGCATCAGCGTATAGACAAACAACGGCTTCGACAGGAAATCGAGGTATGGCAGTGACTGCTGAATCACCTCTCTGAAAAATACCTTTGCCGACAAAACGGCAAACAGCAGGAAGTAAATGCCGATATCCAGATATAAGAGCTTTTCCTGTATGATCTCACCGAACCGGACGATGTAGCGTAGCGTGATACCGATAAAAAATGCCAGTAAAATATAAATACGGCTCAGATATAAATGGTGTATGGTTTCGCTTGTCTGCTGGAACCCGAACTGGTAGATCAGTACGAATAAGGAAGCGATAGATGCCAGAAGAATGAGGCCTTCCGCGAATATATTCAGGATGCCTTTCATGTTCGCCCAGTACATCCGGCATGTGAACTGTATATGTTTTATGTCCATTTTCAAGTATAATCTGTGGCAAAAGTATTAATAAAAGTAGTTGGAGGACAGAATAGTTCAGAAAGTTTAGATAAAGCATGTTAAAAAGAGAAAGATCAACGGTTTATCTCAATATTGTTTTGTTTACATTATGGGGGATAAATGTTATTGTATGAGGTAAGATAGTAAATTGTCAGATAAATAAGCTGTTATAAATATTGAAAAAATGATTCTGTGTGTTTTGTATATTGGATAAATGTTTATATTTGCAACTGTTTAACGTAATATTATGGAAACACATATGGAAAATAACAAGATGCTTTACTCGCATGTGTCTGTTGATTGCGTGCTGCTGGGCGTAAACGAAGATAAACTATGCGTGCTGCTTATAGAACGGCAAATGGACAATAGCGATGAGAAACGTTACAAGCTTCCCGGAAGTCTGATTTTTGAAAATGAAGATCTGGATACGGCAGCTCATCGTGTATTTAATGAGGCTACAGGTTTGAAACGCGTTCCTTTAAAACAATTCCGCAGTTTTGGCTCTCCCTCGCGTACAAAAAACAAAGATGATATGCAGTGGCTGGAAAACGCCATGAAGCTGAAGATCGAACGGATCGTAACCGTAGCTTATCTGGCATTGAGTAAGATCGGACGGAAGTCGAACCCGACCAATAAATATAATTCACTGGCCTGGTTTCCTGTCGACGCACTGCCTTCTTTGCCGTTCGACCATAAAGAAATCATCGAGGCCGCTGTGGAGGAAATACGTGAGTGGGTTGAAAAGGAGCCATCCATCATTTTCGATTACCTGCCTTTGAAATTTACAGCCTATCAGTTGCGTCGTACGTACGAGATCATATATAATAAGGAAATGGATGTCCGTAACTTCCATAAGAAAATGGGGTCGCTGGAATATATCGTACAGACCGACGAGATCGAAACAGGAGTTGCCCACCGTGCCGCCCGCTATTATCGTTTCGACAAAGTGAAGTATAATAAGTTGCATTCGAAATTTAATAAGAATTAATCAGTAAAGATATGTATTTGTTAGGTTGTGACATAGGTAGTTCTTCTGTGAAGGCCTCGATTGTAGATGCCAGTTCGGGATTAACTATCGGGGCGGATTTCTATCCGAAAGAGGAAGCGCCTATTAAAGCTATAAAACCCGGTTGGGCGGAACAGGAACCGGATGATTGGTGGAAGTATCTGAAAGTAGCCATTAAAGGAGCGATTGCGAAAGCCGGTATTCAGGGAACCGATATCAAAGCGATCGGTATCTCTTACCAGATGCACGGACTTGTGCTGGTCGATAAGAAGATGGAGGTGCTGCGTCCTTCTATCATCTGGTGTGACAGCCGTGCCGTACCTTATGGAGACCGTGCGTTTAAAAATATAGGGGAGAAGCAATGCTTGTCCCACCTGTTGAATTCGCCGGGTAACTTTACCGCCTCCAAACTTGCCTGGGTAAAAGAGTTTGAACCGGAGTTATTCCGTTCCGTTCATAAGTTCATGCTGCCGGGTGATTTTATCGCCATGCGGATGACAGGGGATATCGTAACAACCGTATCCGGTTTGTCGGAAGGTATCTTCTGGGACTTTAAGAACGAACAGGTTTCTGAAGACCTGATGAACTATTTCGGATTCAGCAACGACCTGATACCTGAGATACGTCCGACATTCGGTTTGCAGGGGGAACTGCTCGGTTCCGTTGCTACAGAACTGGGGTTGAAGAAAGGTACACCTGTGACTTACCGTGCCGGCGACCAGCCAAACAATGCGTTGTCGCTGAACGTTTTGAATCCGGGTGAGATTGCTGCAACAGGTGGTACTTCCGGTGTGGTGTACGGTGTAAACGGAAAAGTGAATTTCGATACCTTGTCGCGGGTAAATACCTTTGCCCATGTAAACCATTCTGCGGATCAGACAAGGTTGGGCGTATTACTTTGTATCAACGGGGTAGGCATTCTGAATTCCTGGGTGAAGAAGAATGTGGCGCCCGAAGGAATCAGTTATCCGGAGTTGAACGAACTAGCCGCCGGTATCCCTGTCGGATCGGAAGGACTGTCCATTCTGCCGTTTGGTAATGGTGCTGAACGTATGTTGCAGAATAAGCAGATCGATTGTTCGATACACGGCCTGAATTTTAATATTCATAGCAAAGCCCATATTGCCCGTGCCGCACAGGAGGGCATCGTGTTCTCTTTCAAATACGGAATGGATATTATGAACGAGATGGGAATCGATATAGATGTAATCCGTGCCGGTAGTGCCAATATGTTCCTGAGCCCGGTCTTCCGTGATACTTTGTCGGGTGTGACCGGAACGGTGATCGAGCTGTTCGATACAAACGGTGCCGTAGGTGCTGCCAAGGGAGCCGGTATCGGTGCCGGTATCTATCAGTCGGCCGAGGAAGCATTTGCCTCCTTGAAGAAGATAGATGTGATTGAACCCGACGGCCTGAAGGCGGATAAATATTGTGCAGCTTACAGCATATGGAAAGAACGGCTGGATAAGCTGATGTGTGAGAATAACATACCAATGTAATATAAATCATTAAAACAATTAATTTCATGGACTTTTATAAAGGTGAAAAAGAATTCTTCCCGGGAATAGGAAAGATTCAGTTTGAAGGACGCGATTCAAAGAATCCGATGGCATTTCATTATTATGATGAAAACAAGGTGGTAATGGGTAAAACATTGAAAGACCATCTTCGTTTTGCGATGGCTTACTGGCATACATTATGTGCCGAAGGCGGTGACCAGTTTGGCGGAGGAACAAAATCATTCCCCTGGAATGCAGCTTCCGACCCGATCAGCCGTGCCAAATATAAGATGGATGCAGCTTTCGAATTCATGACTAAATGTAGCATTCCTTATTACTGTTTCCACGATGTGGATGTGGTGGACGAAGCTCCTACACTGGTTCAGTTTGAGAAAGACTTGCAGACAATGGTGGAACATGCCAAAGGCTTGCAACAGGCAACCGGAAAGAAACTGTTATGGTCTACCGCCAACGTATTCAGTAACAAACGTTATATGAACGGTGCTGCAACCAATCCTTACTTCCCTGCACTGGCTTGTGCCGGAACACAGATTAAGAATGCTATCGACGCTTGTATCGCTTTAGGTGGCGAGAACTATGTATTCTGGGGTGGTCGTGAAGGTTATATGACCTTGCTGAATACAGATATGAAACGTGAAAAAGACCATCTGGCTATGATGCTTACCATGGCACGTGACTATGGCCGCAAGAATGGTTTCAAAGGCACGTTCCTGATCGAACCGAAACCGATGGAACCGACAAAACATCAGTACGACGTAGACTCGGAAACGGTTATCGGCTTCCTGCGCCACTATGGCCTGGATAAAGATTTCGCTTTGAATATCGAGGTGAACCACGCGACTCTGGCCGGACATACATTCGAACACGAATTGCAGGCTGCTGTGGATGCCGGCATGTTGTGCAGTATCGATGCAAACCGCGGCGACTATCAGAATGGCTGGGATACCGACCAGTTCCCGATGGATATTTACGAACTGACTCAGGCATGGCTGGTCATCCTTCAGGGTGGCGGTCTGACAACCGGAGGTACGAACTTCGACGCAAAGACTCGTCGTAACTCAACCGACCTGGATGATATCTTCCTGGCTCATATCGGTGGTATGGATGCGTTTGCCCGTGCTCTGATGTGTGCAGCCGCTATTATTGAACAGTCTGATTACACCAAGATGCGTGCCGAACGTTATGCCAGCTTCGATGGTGGCGACGGTAAAGCCTTTGAAGACGGTAAACTTACCCTGGAAGACCTGCGTACGATCGCTCTCCGCGACGGAGAACCGAAACAGATCAGCGGTAAGCAGGAGTTATATGAGATGATTCTCAATTTATATATATAATTAGTTACAAGGAGTAACTCTTTCCCCTCTGGAGAGGGGATTAAGGGGTGTGTTAAATTTAGTCTTATAACTGGCATTAACACACCCCCTGCCCCCTCTCGAGAGGGGAAAAGTTACTCTTAATCTGGTAAACATGAAAAACAACAACAGTTATATTTTTGGTATCACCCTCGTTGCTACCCTCGGAGGGTTATTATTCGGATATGACACGGCAGTTATCTCCGGAACAGTAGAATCACTACGGAAATTTTTTATTGAACCTTACGGATTACCGCTCGACCAGGCCAATTCGCTGGAAGGGTTTGTTGTCAGCAGTGCGCTGATCGGTTGTATCCTGGGTGCCTCTTTTGCCGGATGGGTCAGCCAGCGTTACGGACGTAAGCCGACGCTGATCGTGGCGTCTATTCTTTTCTTGCTTTCGGCTATCGGTTCGGCCTGGCCCGAATTCGGTCTGGGATTACCTGGAAGCGGAGATCATACTTACATGTATTTATTTGTGGCTTACCGTATTCTTGGTGGTATTGGGGTAGGTCTGGCTTCGATGGTTTCGCCGATGTACATTGCCGAAGTCGCCCCGGCAGACCGTCGTGGTAACCTGGTTTCGTGGAACCAGTTTGCGATCATCTTCGGTATGCTGGTCGTTTATTTTGTGAATTATACGATTGCCTTGCAGGGCGATGCTTCCTGGTTGCACACGGTTGGATGGAGATGGATGTTCGCTTCTGAAATTATTCCTGCCGTATTCTTCTTTACCCTGCTGATGTTTGTTCCTGAAACGCCCCGTTACCTGGTAATGCGTGGAAAGACGGAAAAGGCATTGACCATCCTCGACCGCCTGATGGGAAAAGACGAAGCCGTGAAAGAACTGGGTGACATAAAAGAGAGTTTCAAGGAAAAAGCACCCTCCATGCGTCCTTACTTCCGTTTTATGGGAGCATGGCTCGTTTTGTTCCTGTTGGCCTACGGAGCTTTGGAACTGGCGGGAAATACAAGTGCCCTGGAGATCGCCCTGATCGGCAGTTTCTTCGTTTCGCTGGCATTCCCGATTCGTTCCTACGGTGTACTTATTATTATGGTAGGTATCCTGTTGTCGGGATTCCAGCAGTTTGTCGGTATCAACGTAGTGCTTTATTATGCACCGGAGATTTTTAAGACGATGGGAGCCGCTACCGATGCCGCTTTGTTGCAGCAGATTGTGGTAGGGGCCGTGAACCTGTCGTTCACTGTGCTGGCAATCTTTACGGTCGATAAGTTCGGCCGCCGTCCGTTGATGATTATCGGTGCGTTGGTGATGGCTGTTTCCATGATTATCCTGGGAACAACATTCTATACACACTCTGTCGGCATAGGCTCGTTGGTTTGTATGCTGGTGTATACTGCCGGTTTCGCTATGTCATGGGGACCTGTTTGCTGGGTATTGCTGGCGGAAATCTTCCCGAACTCGATCCGTTCGACGGTGATGAGTATTGCCGTTGCCGGACAGTGGATTGCCAACTTCCTCGTATCGTGGACTTTCCCGATGCTTGACAAGAACCAGTACCTGACGGAAACGTTTAATCACGGTGTCGCTTACTGGATTTACGGCCTGATGGGTATCTTGGCCGCTGCCTTTATCTGGAAATTCGTTCCTGAAACGAAAGGTAAGACATTGGAACAGATGGAACAATACTGGAAAAGGTAATAATAGAATGATTGATTTTCCGGCCTTCCATGTTTGTGCCTAACTAAAAAAACCTTATATTTGCATTTCCAGTTAATCTTAAAAGAGAACGGAATGCATACAAGTAAAGCAATACATATACTAATTGGTATCGGCCTTTTACTTTCTGTTGCCCTCGGAGCAGTAGAGAGTAAGGCCGATACTCTTTTTCAGGATCATTTCGTTTCCGATCTGCGTTATATCCCTGAAATGAAGGCCCGTGCAGCCGACAGCATCTATCTTCCGGAAAACAACGAAACGAAAATCCCCGATCGCGATAGCCTCCTGGCCCTTTGTGCTAAAGTCGGCTACGAAGCGATAGCGGATATGATGCAACGCTATTACGAAGAAGCCATCGACGCCATCCCCGAAGATGCCGACCGTCATGATGAATTTCTCCGGATGCGCGAAACAGTCGAACGGATCGGAGGGAGCATCCTCCGACGCGAACTGGAATACGGCGAAGCCATTACCCTTCCTGACAACACACCTGAGAAGCGTAATAAGAAAGTAGCCACTTTCTACGCCCTTGCCGATAAATGTGTCGCCCGCAACGATCCCTCCATGGAAATGAGAGCGCTCATCTATATTCTTCGCAGACTGTATCTGCATGAACAATATTACGCCGCTTTCCTCTGTGCCGAACGTATTGCCAAACGCCTGGAAGTGGTCGGCGGTGATATCGATCCTGCGGAAGAGAAAAACATCTGGTACGACCTGGGTCGTCTTTATTTTGACTTTCGCGATTACGAGAACGCTATCCCTTACCTGAAATCCGCTTTACAGAATACCCCTGTTTCCCGTTATTACAATCTCTATAACCTTCAGGCACGCAACGCACTGGGGCTTTATTACCGTAGTATCGGCGAACCGGATACTTCCGACTACTATTTTCGCTCCATGCTCGAATGTAAAGACCGTGTCAAGCAGCGTCCCATGTTCGACTGCATCGCCTTGAGCAACCTGGCCTCCAACTATCGCAAACGTGGTCTGTACCGCGAAGCGTTGGAACTGCACAAAGGCGCCTTACCCTTTTCGCAGGCGGAGGGCGATCATAGCTTTACCTCGGGTATCTATGTCGGGCTGGCAGACTGTTATCTGGAAACAGGCAAGCCGGATAGTTGCAAGGCAATGATCGACAGTGCCCTTTACCATATCGAACAATGGCCCTGGGTGATGTCGTACCGTTCGTGCGACCTCTATCCGGTGATGGCTCGCTATTATGCCCGCATCGGCGACCGGGAACGTTCGATCGCTTATATGGACTCGACGACGGTGGCAAATCGTCGGCAGGACGAAAAGTACAGTGGCCTGCTGGTTCTCCGCGCCAAACAGGAGTTATTCGAGTCGGAGCGTGCCCGTAAGGAGGCGCAGCTCGTTACCTTCCGGCACGTTTCGGTCAGTATGGGTGTGACGGCGGGGGTAATCTTTGTCGCCTTGCTTGTCATCTCCGTCCTTTACAGGAAAAAGCATCAGGCTTACCGCAGGCTGGTTGCCCGTAGTCGCGAATGGGCGGAGCAGGTCCCGGCTGTCGTGCCTCCGGCAGAGGCAGATGCTACCGACAGGACCCTGATGGAAAATCTCGGCCGCCTGACCGACGAAGAGCATATCTACCTCGACCCGGATCTCGATCTCGAAACCCTGTCGCAACGCATGGGTGTTCACCGTAACATGATCTCGAAAGCTGTAAATACCGTCCACGGCAAACCATTCTCCGCATATATCAACGAATGCCGTGTTCGTCAGGCCATCCTGCTGCTTTCCGATCCGGCCAACGACAACCTTTCGCTCGAAACCATCGCCTTCGACTCCGGCTTCTCCACCCGCCAAACCTTCTACCGCGCCTTCAAGGCACAAACAGGACTTAGCCCGGCTTCTTTCAGGAAGAATAGGGGGTAGGGAGGAAACATGGGAGTTATTGAATAACCCTGTCTTTAAAGGTGTCGAATTCGGCACCTTTTAGGAGGAAGAAGGTCAATTACCTTTGCTTATCCTGCAATTCGCGCATCACTTCATCTACGATATAGAGGTCGCCGTACAGATAAAGTCCGGTATCGGGATCATGGAAACGCTGGCAGGTATCGCTTTCGTAAAAGATGTCGAAAGCCTTTTCCGGAGAAACATTCAGCCGCTCCGAAAGACGGACGGTTATGCAACCGATACGTTGCCATAGGATAATGTCTTTTATGATATTATTGTCACTCATGATTTACTCTCCTTTCTGAATATCAGTGGTTGTCAATAATTCGGTAGCGATATAGCGCAAACAATCGTTTACCAGCGGTTGACTCAACAAACACATCTGATTATTCGGCAAATGCTGTGCCAGGCGTTCAAGAGCCACATCGGCCGTCATCAGGCCTAACAGGTAGAGATTTACCGTATCGACAACTCTGTCGTTGGCAACTCCTCCTTCAACGAAATCATATCCTTTCCAAGGTTCCAGGCCTTTACGGCTATTAGCTATAAAGTTGAGCCATGCTTCGTCATAAGCATCAAAATGAAGGCACCGATAGGTTGCACGAACGCGTTCTATATCCAACTCATAGACATTCAGTAACGGTTTTACATTACGTCCTGCGCTTTGACGTTGTGCCCAGCCGACAGCTTGTTCCCGTAAATCGGTTACGTAAAAACCCTGACCGAAATCCAGATTCGGACGTCCTGCATTACAAAGAGGTTCGGGGACTGCACAAGTTGCACCATGATAAACTTTCAGCATTTGCCATCTCCTTTCTCCTGTTGCTTCAACAGATAAAGATTAGTCCCTTTGGGGGCGGTGATACCTTGGCTGGCTTCCCAGTTGTCCAGGCTTTCAAGAATGTTTGCGGTGATATTTTCCCGGCTTTCGGTATGGATTGTATCGTAGTGCCGGAGGATATACTTGTCTATCAAGCCTACGCGTTTCATCCGTCTATACATCTCCTTGTATGTACAGCCTACCTGTTTTGCCGCCGTCTCCACACACGATGCAGCGAATCCCATGCGTATTTCTATGTCAGTCAGTTCCAGTAATCGTTCCATTAGATTTCCTTTCTTTATTTTTTGCACATACAGGTTACAATGATTTACGGTAGAATCGGTCTTGCCCAATCTGGAATCAGATCGGCATATTGTTTTACTAATTTCCCTTCTGCCAATCTGAATAGCAGCTGGGCTTCACTATAATCAATTGAGTTATCATAAACATAGGTGCGATCTACAAATTTAGATGCGATACTACAATTAGAAATAGACTTCTGATACCTGGATATAATTTTGGTAATAGGCACGTCATGCCCTCCTGCCATAATTCTATCTGCAATACGGGAAGCGTTTATTGAGGGAGAGTTTGTACATACAAAGAATAAACGAATAAAGAAACCGGCCTCCTTTGCACGCTGTATAAAATCTACTTTATCATAAACAGACAACACCGTTTCAAAAATAAGACTTTTCCGTTCTTTCAAACACTGCTCTCTCAGTTCCTCCGAATATTTAGCAGCTTTCATCACGGCTTCAACAGAATTCCAGTCACCAAACTTATCCTGAGCAATATTATCGGGATTAATGTAAATGCTGTCCTCCATCCAGTCATGTTTAATAATTCGGGATGTAATGGAAGTCTTACCAGAACCGTTAGGCCCTGCTATTATTATCAACACAGGCTTATGCATTATCCAACTTGATATTAATGGTAGAATATTTCTCTTTCTGCTCGCGGATATATTCATACATGTTCTGGAAGAAAGCCGATTTGGCTTTTTCCGATTTCTGTTTTGCTTCTTCTGCAACTTCTTTCATAAGTTGGGATAACTGTTCATCAGACGGCTCTGTTGTTATATCGGTTAAGCTGTATTTCATATCAACCGGCTGTTTTTGTGATGTCGATGCCATAGTTTGTATAATTAACGTTTACACAAAGATATAAATCCATCCGTAAAGTTTGATACGTTTATTCCTAATTATTTACTCATAGTGGAGTCTTCACTCTGAAAATTTGTTTTTCTTCCTTCAAATCCCCACTATTTTGTCGCATTTTGCAAAATGTTACAACATTCTCCCCCTTTTTCTTCACCTTGCGGCATAAAAATAAAGCATATGATAGGAATGCAACACATCGATGAGAGGAATACCGCCGTGCCCGACTGGTTCGTCGGTTATTACGATTCAGGGTATTTTTGGGTAGGTGTGGCGGTGCTGAGCCTGCTGACGGTCGTGCTGATCGTGCTGGCGTGCCGGCTCTATTACGAGATGAAAGAAGCGCAACGCATCCTCGACGAACACGAAAAGGAATAAACAAACAGAATGATCGCTAGTAATAATATTTAAAACAAATTACCATGGCAACAAAAAAGTACGTGTGGAAATTCGATCTCGAAGAGTACCTGATGACAAAAGACGTGAAGGAAGACTTCGCCGCTAAGGTGAAACCCATCCAAACCTTCTACATGGCCGATGTGGCGCGTTTGATCGCTGAAGAACGCACCGAATACCGCATCGACACGATCGTGAACATCACCAAGCTCGTGGAAGCGAAAATCCGCCAGCTTGCCTGTGGCAACAACATTGTAGTAACCGACAACGTGCAGTATTCACCCGGCATCCTCGGCCTCTTCCTCGGAAAGACAGGCGTGGTAGACCCGGCCAAGAATAAGGCAGTTATCAACATGATCGCCACTGCCGCCCTGCGTGCCGAAACGGATCTGGTGGCGCTCGAATTTTCGGGTGTCGTGCGCGACATGGGCGGCGCCAACATCAGCCTGGTGAAAGACGTGACCACGGGCAAGACCGACGGAACCGTCACCCCCGGCGGCATCCTCGACGTTACAGGCTCGAAGATACGCAGTGTCAATGCCGACGGCACGGGGCTCGGCTCGCTCACGCTGGTCAACACCACCGATCAGAGCGTGGCCGCCACCATCACGCTGCTGGCTATCAACGATCCCAAACGACTGATGTTCAACATTCCTGCCGACCTGGCCAAGGGCAGCTACCAGCTTACGCTCGAAACCTGGTTCAGCACCAACAGCACCCAGCTCAAGCAATCGCGTACCCTTACGTATGCCATTCCGCTGGTGGTGGGCGGCACGAGCGGCGGCGGCGGTGACGACCGTCCGGAGATCGAGTAAACCTCTTTCACAGGGCAAGGATCTGTTCGATGCTGTCGAACCGCCCGATTCGATGGCGTTGAAGCGTCCTTTTCGATGGCGTCGAACCGACCGCTTCGATGGCATCGAACAAGCCGCTTCGATTTCACCCGGCAGGCAAACGGCTCTTTCGCATTCGTAAACAAGCTAAAATAATATCACTTATGAAACATGTTACATCTTATATATTTCTGATTATAGCCTTCCTGCTTCTCGGAGTAAACGGGGCGGCGGCACAAGAAAAAGACTGTCCTTTCACGGTTACCGTTGATGGGAATAATACTGATATTTCCTACGATAATAAAATACTTTCCATTTCAAGTGATGATAACGTAACCATTACGGGAAACGGAAAATCTACCGATTGGGGAATTGAAATAAAATCTTTAGGCTACTATCTCCAAGTGACAATAAAAGACCTGAATATCGAAAGAGAAGGGGTGCCTCTGAAAATAAAGGGGAGTTATAACTGTTCTATCACAATAGAAGGAACGAACCGGTTTGTTTCGACAGGCTCGTCGGGAACTGCCGGGATAGAGGTCGAACGCATTCTCTTATTAAGAGGAAGCGGTTCCCTGACTGCCATAGGGGCAAAAGGAGATGACGATACTCCCGGAGGAGCAGGGATCGGTGGTGATGGATCTCTGGCCATACAGGGTGGCATCATCCATGCCGAAGGCGGGGCAGGTGCGCCCGGTATCGGTGTAAGCGATCCTCAAAAGGGTATGGCGATTCAGATCGTCGGAGGCACGGTAACCGCTATTGGCGGTAGCGGCATAAATCCGGCTCCCGGCATAGATGGCGGTACCTCTTCCAGTTATCCTTCCATCGCAGGAAACGCCTTTGTCATAGCCATCGACGGGATGAATGCTGCTGGCCTCGCTGGGACTACCCAGATAAAGGATCATAAGAACGGCCTGTTTATCCGGGCTGGCAAATGCCCGGCGGCTCCATCGAGCAGACCTCTTCCGTCCTGAAAGGCAACGTCACATTGGAGAGCAACGCCGAAATCCCTACTTGGGCAACGGTCACTATTGCCGCCGGTCAGACCTTTACCATCCCCGATGGCATCACCCTGACCAACAACGGCACTCTCGAAAACAACGGCACCTTCACCAACAAGGGAACCTTCACCAACAACGGCACGTTAAGCGGCACCGGCACCGTTGAAAGCAACACATCCCTTAATATAGGGGGAGAAGATGGGTTCGATGTTACCAAAAACGGTGGTAATGTAACTTTTAGCTATGATGGCACGAAGGAATTGCTTACCATTAGCGGAATTGGCAGAGTCTTAATCAAAGGCAGAAATAAGGATAAAGCTGTCAGATGCGGGATTGTAATTGCGGAGGATGCACAAACTGCACTAACAATTGAAGGCTTGAATATTGTGGCTGATGAAGCTTTGGTGTATAAGGATGGTAGTGGCGGGATGCAGATGGATTGTAATCTTACCTTGCAAGGAACAAATAGACTAACGTCTACCCGTGGGGTTGGGATGAACTTTAACAGTAATATAATAACCTTTTTGGGCCCCGGCTCCCTGACAGTTACAGGAGGAAACAATTATGCCGGTATAATGGCTGGCTCTTTGTTTATCGATGAAAATGCCTTCGTGGTAGCCATCGGTGGCGAAGATACAACAAGCGGCATTGACGTAAACGGCCGGCTCAGCCTCAATAGGGGCCTCCTTATCTACGGCTCGAAGCAATCCGGTGGCAACATCTCGCAGACCTCTTCTGGCCTGAGCGACAAGTTTACCCTGGGCGTCGACGCCGAAATCCCCGCTTGGGCAACAGTCACTATTGCCGACAACCAAATCTTTACCATCGACGCGGGTGTAACTCTTACGAATAGCGGCACTATCAATAACGAAGGCACTATCTACAATAGAGGAACCCTTACTGGTAATCCCGTCGGGGGTAAATTGTACCATGAGATCTTCTTTGATGTCAACTATCCGGGTTTGTCTTCTATTAATCAAGGATATATCCTTCAAGGCGAAACGCTCCCGACCGATATCTTCACCTTTTCGGGCTACACCTTCCAGGGTTGGTACGACGCCCCCGATGGCGGAACAAAAGTAGAAACCGCTACCAAGTCGCAAACCCTCTTTGCCCGGTGGAAAGCAGTGCCTGTGCCCGAACCTGAACCTGAACCCGAACCCGAACCAACGATCTACTACACAGTCACCTTGCCCTTTGTGGAGGGCGCCGTGACCGACCCCGTGGCAGGCGATTACGACGTAGAATCGTGGAGCACCTTCCGCTTCTACCTCACGATTGACACGGCTTACAGCCAGTCGCAACCCGTAGTCACCACCAGCCGCGGCGAAACGCTTCAGCCCCGCACCTCCGACGGAGCCTACCTGCTGAAGTACGTGCGCACCGACGTGGAAGTCTACATCGACGGCATCGAGAAGAACCCGCCGCCCGTCGCCAACGAACCGATCCGCACCGCCGCCCCCGAGCCGGAGATATGGAGCGAAAACGCTTGCCTCTGCATCCGCCTTCCCGAAGGCCTGCCGACGTCGTCCGTCCGCATCTTTACGGCGGAAGGCCGCCTGCTCGACAGCTTCCGTTCAACCCTGGGGTTGAACCGTCGGCAATTGCCGACGGGCATCTATATCGTCAGGGTAGGCGAAACGGTGCGCAAGATTATAGTAAAATAACGTTGATTTATAAAACCTCCGCTATCCCATGAAAGGAGGACAAGAAAAGGTAGCGGATATATATACAAACAAGTGTATTAATATTAAAAAACTTACAAATATGAACACGTATTATGATAAGGATTCCGTAGCGGCTTTGAACCGCTCTTTAGGAATCAATCTGGAAGAGATAATTAACGATCAGCAGTTGAATGACGATCAAAAGTTTAATGCCATTTACGGTAAAATATTGACTGCTTTGCTCAATAAATGGATAAAGAACGATACCACCGGCGAACTCGGTTTGCCGAAGGACTTCAATGTGGACGAATTCGTAAAACAACAGGTGGCCGGAGCTTCTGTTACGGATGTGGATTATATATCGAATATATCGATTCTTCCCGAATATGCGCAGAAGCTTAAGGATGCTAGAGATTCAGACGTGAAGACAGAAGTGGATAACATGTTTAAAATGGCTCATATGGTTATAAATAGCCATAGTTTTAATGTTGATGCGATTGCGAATATTATACTTGATTGTGGGGTACTGGCATTATCTCTTGCGGGAACATTAGTGGCTTACGAAATTATGATAGGAACATTAATTGCAGAGCCGTTTTCTGCAGTAGTCACAGCTGGAGCAGTTGCCGGTTTAGCTGTAATGGGTTTTACGTCAGTAGCTGCATTCTTTACCCTTCTCTCCGCTATTTCTATCAATCGTTCTTTCTACGGAATCGTATTGAATGATACCGATAAAGATTTGTTCATACCCGGATGGAATTGCATTCAGGGAAATGATAAGATGGAAGGAATTTACAGTCGCCACGGTAAGGTAAGTGGCTTGATGGTAGACGGATATGCCGGATAGCATAATGCTATTGTGGGCAAGCGAACCGTCATAGAAAACAATAAATTGTGTTGTTGCGGATTATATCAGATGGATAAAAACACTTTATCTGCTACAGGTTCGGAATCTCTGATGCGTTTTGATTGGGATAATACGAAATTCGATCTCTATTCGTCCTGTCCTATGCATGGTAGTAATGCGTTGGATATTTCTTTCGACTATGTTGGTAAGAAAATGTACGAGGCTACTACCAAAATTGCGAATGAGTGGAAGAAGGACAAACTTACGTACCATCAAAAGTCTAAAAATGGGCTTAATGTATCTTCTTCATTGAATGAAACCAGTAACCCACCAGCTTACGGAGTAGTTTGTGTTTGGTAAATAATAGAAACAGACTATCCAGTTCCCGTGTTCCGGCATGGAGACTGGATAGTCAATCAGTATAAATCATTAACACTATAATATGTATGGAAACAATAACAAAGACAAAACAGCAATCCGCTCTCCGCCTTCTGGCGGTACTGTTCTTCCTCTGCCTCTTTGCCCCGATGGCAGCAGGGCAGGATAACTGGCAAGACCATTGTGCGAATAAGATTGCAAACAAAAACGGTGGCGACGGCTCATCCTGGGACAACGCCATCGTGATAGCCACCGCCGAAGAGCTTGCCTACTTTGCGCAGCAGGTGAATAGCAACCTGTCTATCAGTTATGGTGACGGCAATTCGATCGATCCGACCGGTATAGATAAAGCAGGAGGCTTTATATCCTATTACTTCGCCCTCTCCGCCGACATCGACCTGTCGGATTATGATTGGACGCCGATAGGGAACGCTAGTAATCCTTTCAAAGGCAATTTCGACGGCCGGGGGCATTGTGTGAACGGGCTGAAGGTCGAAACCGTTAGTTGGGATGCCTATGCCGGCTTGTTCGGTTGTACGCCTGTCGGAATCCTCCGTAACCTCGGTGTCCGTCTGGCGGATGCGGGGATACAGGTAAATTTGACGGATGGTTCTGCTTATACCGGTGGAATAGCCGGGTACGCTCATAAAATCTTTAACTGCTATGTAGTGGGAGAGGGCACTATTGAGGCAAGCTTTTCAGGAGAGGGTAATAATATCTGTGCCGGTGGGATCGTAGGATATCTTGAATCTGATGGTTCGCTTGCTAATTGTTATGCTACTGTAAATGTAAAGGTAGAATCTGATGGTAGGGTTTATGTTGGTGGTATTGTCGGGTTTGGTAATTTTAATTCAACGATCTCCCACACCTATGCCACGGGAGATGTTGAAACGGGAACAGTAGATTATAGGCGTTACGCCGGCGGTATCTGCGGATATTTGCAGACCGAGGGCACTCTCACAAACAGTTTGGCCGTCAATGGACGGATAATAGGAGGCGACTCATATAGTAACCGGATAATTGGTCATCAGGAGAGTAAGGCCACTCTCGACGCCAACTACGCCTCCCCCGAGATACAGGTGAACGGCAGCGTTGTCAACGATGGAGCCGGGGACGACGTGAACGGCAATCCAAGTGTCAATCTTGGTAACTTTGGTTCTGTATTGACTTGGGGTAATGGTTGGGATACAAGAGATGACACGCACCTGCCGCAATTGAAGATGCAGACAGGCGATGACCCTAATTACTCTTACATCGATTGGCCTACCGGCCCGGGCTACACCCCGCAACCCTCGCTCGATGCCGCCACCTATTTCCTTCCGAAGCATATCCTTCACATCGTTTCTCCCACCGGAGGAACCCTGAAGGTAACAGACAAAGACGGAAACGAACTATCTGACGGCAGCAAGATAGTTCGTTTCCGGCACCCTCTTGACACTTTCGTATACGGAAAGCCCTAATTACCGTTTCTCGGAGTACCTTTCCGGCAGCAGTGCCGACAATCTGCGTACCTTGGCCGGCAATACGATCCCGATGCCCGCCACCGACCTCTACCTGAGTGCCCGCTTCAATTACGAGGATCCTACGCCGCCGCCTGCCCCGATTTACTACTCCGTCTTCCTTCCCAGCGTGGAAGGTGCCGTAACTGATCCCGTAGCCGGCACTTACGACGTAGAATCGTGGAGCACCTTCCGCTTCTACCTCACGATTGACACGGCTTACAGCCAGTCGCAACCCGTAGTCACCACCAGCCGCGGCGAAACGCTTCAGCCCCGCACCTCCGACGGAGCCTACCTGCTGAAGTACGTGCGCACCGACGTGGAAGTCTACATCGACGGCATCGAGAAGAACCCGCCGCCCGTCGCCAACGAACCGATCCGCACCGCCGCCCCCGAGCCGGAGATATGGAGCGAAAACGCTTGCCTCTGCATCCGCCTTCCCGAAGGCCTGCCGACGTCGCCCGTCCGCATCTTTACGCCGGAAGGCCGCCTGCTAGACAGCTTCCGTTCAGTCCCGGGACTGAACCGTCGGCAATTGCCGACGGGGATCTATATCGTACAGGTTGGGGCGACGGTACGAAAGGTGGCGGTAAAAGTTAAATGATTGTGTCGTACCTGCGGGTACCTATGGGAGCAACAAACGTGGCACGTTTTTTGTTCCTATAGGTATATGATTATAAGCGCAAGTAGACGAACCGATATTCCCGCTTTCTATTCGGAATGGTTCTTCAATAGGATTAAAGAGAAATATGTATTGGTACCCAATCCGTACAATCCCAAAATGATCAGCAGGATTGATTTGAGCCCTGCGGTGGTGGATTGTTTTGTGTTCTGGACGAAGAATCCGAACCGGATGATCGACAAGCTGGAGGGGATAAAGGATTACAACTATTATTTTCAGTTTACCCTCAATCCTTATGGCGAAGATGTGGAAAATCATTTACCGGCGGTGAAGGAACGTATCGAAATATTCAAACGGCTTTCCGATAAGATAGGCCGGGAAAAGGTCGTTTGGCGATACGATCCCTTATTGACCAATAAGAAATACGACACCTCTTTTCATAAAGACGCATTTGCCGGGATAGCATATGACCTCAAAGATCATACGGAGCGGTGTATGCTCGGCTTTATCGACCATTATCAGCATATTCGCGGCGAAGTGAGCAAATTCGACATACAGCCTCTGAAGCAGGAAGAGATCGAAGAGATGGCCGTTTCTTTCAAACAAACTATGAATCAGTATCCGTCTATCGAGTTCGATACCTGCACGAGGAAGGTGGACTTGACCCATTTGGGAATTCCCAGTGGCCTGTGTGTGGATAAAAAACTGATCGAAAAGATCATTGGCTATCCTATCTCCGCCAGAAAGGACAAGAACCAGCGGAATATCTGCAACTGTATCGAAAGCATCGATATAGGCACTTACGAAAGTTGTCTGAACGGCTGCATCTATTGTTACGCTATCAAGGGTAACTACAATACCGCCGGGTTCAACAATCGGAAGCACGATAAAAACTCTCCCATGCTGATCGGTAATGTCGTAGCGGGGGATGTGATAAAAGACAGGCTGATGAAGAGCCTGAGGGATGATCAGCTTTCGCTGTTTTAGAGTTTATATTTTATCAGACACGTTTATAAATCCGGATTTTTATGTAAGTTTGTCCGGATTAAAAAGATTTCGGATATGCCTATTATAAAACGGATATTGATCTGGTGCAGGAACATACTTATCTTTCTGTTCATATCCAGCATTCTGGCGGTGGTGGCTTTCAAGTTCATCCCCGTTTACTATACGCCTTTGATGCTGACACGCCTGTATGACCAGCATAAGGCCGGCAAACCCTTTAAGCTCGACCATACATGGGTGCCATTGTCGGAGATCGCTCAGCCGCTGGTGCAGGCGGTGGTCGCTTCGGAGGACAACCTGTTCCTCGACCATAACGGCTTCGATATCGAGCAGATACAGAAGGCCCGCGACGAAGCCGAGAAAGGCAAACGCGTCCGTGGTGCCAGCACGATCTCACAGCAGACAGCCAAGAACGTATTCCTTCTTCCTACCAAAAGCTATATCCGGAAAGGGATCGAAGCCTATTTCACCCTGCTGATTGAATGGATATGGGGAAAGGAACGCATCATGGAGGTCTATCTCAACTCCATAGAGATGGGGGATGGTATCTATGGGGCCGAGGCGGTGGCACAGGCTCATTTCAAGAAGCCGGCAGCCAGGTTGAGTGCGGGCGAGGCGGCGTTGATAGCTGCTTCACTACCCAATCCGCGGAAATTCAATTCCGGCAAACCTTCTCCCTACATGCTGAAACGGCAGGGGCAGATCCTTTCCCTGATGGGTAAGCTGATAAAGATACAGATGGGCCACGGTGCCGGAGAGATAGAAAATAAAGATGGTAAAATAAAAAAGAGAAAGAAATGGAGAGCTTCACTTTTCACGACCTCGGACGTATCGCTTATGCCGACGCTTTAAAGGTTCAGACGGAAGCGTTTGAGACATTGCTGCATGCCAAGGTTTGGGGCGAACAAGGAGAGAATAAACTGTTTTTCTGCGAACATGAACCCGTGCTGACGATCGGCAAAAGCGGGAAAGACGCTAACCTGTTGATCCCTGCTGAGCTGCTGAAACTGCGGGGCATTTCTTTCTTCCATACGAACCGGGGAGGGGATATTACCTATCACGGCCCCGGACAGATCACCGGCTATCCGGTATTCGACCTGGAGCATTGGCAACTGGGACTGAAACAGTATATCCATACCCTGGAAGAAGTCATTATCCGCTTCCTGTCTCTCTACGGGATAAAAGGGGAGCGGCTGGAAGGAGCGACCGGTGTTTGGATCGAGCCTATGGTGAAAGGCCGTGCCCGTAAGATATGTGCCATCGGGGTGAAGAGTAGCCGGTACGTCACCATGCACGGTTTTGCGCTGAACATCAATACCGACCTGAGTTATTTTTCCCTGATCAATCCTTGTGGCTTCACTGATAAAGGCGTCACTTCGCTGGAAAAGGAATTAGGTGGAAAGCAGGATTTCGAACTGGCTAAAACACAACTTCATTCATTATTCTCAGAACTGTTTCCCTGATGGATTATAAAATACATTTCGCTCCCTTGCAAGGATATACCGATGCCGTGTACCGGGAAGTCCACCACCGTATATTCGGTGGGGTGGAGAATTATTACACCCCTTTTGTGCGTGTGGAGAAAGACGGTTTCCGTAACAAAGATATCCGTGATATCGCTCCGGACAGAAATTCGGAAACACCTGTGATTCCCCAACTGATTGCTGCTACTCCCGATGAGTTCCGCCGTCTGGCAGCATTGTTTCGGGGAAAGGGATACCGGCAGGCGGATATCAATATGGGTTGTCCTTACCCTATGCAGGCGCGTTTGCACCGGGGGGCGGGGATTCTTCCTTTTGTTGAAGAGGCGGAGGCTTTGTTACAGACGATCCGGGAGTTCCCGGAGATGAACTTTTCGGTTAAACTCCGGTTGGGTTGGAATGCTCCGGATGAGGTCTTTGCCTTGCTTCCGGTAATGAACTCCTTGCGGCTGGCTCATGTTACTTTGCATCCCCGGATAGGTACGCAACAATACAAAGGGAATGTGGATACAGACAGTTTTGCGCGTTTTTATGAAGCATGCAGGCATCCGCTTTTCTATAACGGAGATTTGAACAGCCTGGAAGATATCGACCGGATTCTCTGCCGGTTTCCCCGTCTGGCGGGTGTGATGTCGGGGCGTGGCCTGTTATCCTCTCCCTGGCTGGCTGCGGAATATGCAGCAGGCAACGGTTTTACGGATGAAGAAAAGAAAGCGAAACTGCTACATTTCCATACGTTGTTGTTTGAAAAATATAGCAGTGCGCTTGAAGGAGGCGACCATCAGATACTGGCCAAAATGAAAACCCTTTGGGATTACTTGTTGCCGGAGGCGGAGAAACGTCTGCGGAAGAAGATACTGAAAAGCAACCAACTGCCTACTTATCTTCAGGCCGTGAAGGAACTGTTACAATAGTTGAATCAGCTTTTGCCGGTGCGATTGTATCGGCTGGGGCAAGCGGGATAATCGGTACTAATTTCCTTCTCCGGCGGAAAAACTCGGAGAGATGGGAGAAGTCTTTCTTGAACATGACACCTACGCCCTGAGTTGTTAACGCCCCGTTGAGGTATTTGTACATATCATTTGCATGATTGTATGCTTTTAGCCGGATTTCTCCGCTGGGGGTTAGCTTGTATTCCAGGTCGAACTCACCGACAAAGTCATTCTTTTGCTGATACGTATTGTTCCTGTATCCGAAACTGCCGTTGAACAGCAGGCGGTTGTCGAGCAATTGGCTGGAAAGCAACATTTCCACTTCCGTATCCTGTATGCCGTCTTCGCTGGTACGGATATTCGTTCCGATCTGTACCTTGTCGGTCAGGCTGTTCAGAATGCTTGAAATCTGGGAAGAGATGGCAGAAGAAGCTACTGCGCTGAATTCGCTCGAACGATACGCATTCTGAGAATAGTCGGGTGTGTAGAACTTATTCAATACCAGCAGATAGATGATCTGGCGCGTCATCATATCTTCGGTATCGACCAATGCCTTCATCTGTCGTTCTATCTCTTCGTTGGTGCCGGGCAGCTCCAGGTCGAATGAGATTGCCGGACTGCGCAACATGCCATCCAGGTTAAGCACGCAGTTGACGGGGACGTTGGTTCGTGGACTTTCCCTGGCAAGTCCGTCATCCAGATCACGCAAGTTGGCTGTCAGGTTATAAATAGCATTTATATGCATTGTCGCATCGAAGGGATCGCCACGGAAGTCGATTGCACTGCCTTCGCGTATCTTAAAGTCTTTATGGATAATCTGCTGTAAGCTGAAATTATAGTTACCGCTGACGATTCCCATGTTGCCATACATGCGTAAGTCTGTTTTCGTCCCGTATTCTATCTGCATGCTTCCGCTGCAATTACCGGTTATTTTGTCGCCGGCAATCGGGTCCATAATCAGTTCGATTTTGGCATCGGGGGTGATATCGAGCAGGAAGTTCATGCGCATTTCGGCCCCTTCCTCTTCTTCATTGTTTACAATCTTCAGGGAATCCCGCGATAATGTACCGTTGGCCAGATCTTTCAATTGTTTTTTATCCACAAAAGTGATAAAGTCATAGTCGGCAGCAGTAGTGTTGTTGATGAAGTCGAGGGTAATGGACGTCTTAGGATCGCTCCGCATATTGATATCGAAGTTGATCAGCTTGTCATTTCCTTTGATGGAGGCCGAACCGCTGCCGAAAACGGTACCGTAGATCAGTGGATTCAGTTTGCGGGTAGCGTTGAATACCAGCATATTCTTTGTCTTGACATTCACGTCGAAGCTGACATCTTTGAAGTGGTTATGGTAGACGCTCATGTTGACGGTACCCGGATTGCCGAACTCGTCGTGAACCGTCAGGTCGCGCATATTTATGGAACCGGCATCCATGTAGATGGAGTCGGAGAATGTATAATACGTATTGGTATATTCGATACCCAGGCCGCCGTCCAGCACGTACGCGTCGCCCTCTACGGTCAGCGCTTTGAACGGGCCGTGCAGGTGGACGTTTCCGAATCCCCGTCCTTTCATGTTTTTGGCCACCTTTTCCACAAAAGGATGGAGGAATCCCAGGTTGATATCGTTGGCATCGAAGAACAGGGAAAGTCCGGCATTTTGTCCGACCGGGAAGATATAGCCGCTTACGTCGGTCCATGTCGTATCGTTTTTATAGATGCTGCCCAGCATCAGGATACCTTTTTGGGCATCGTCCCACTCGCTGAACAGATTTAGTCGGCCGAGGGGAGTCTGGTTGAATGAAAAGTCATTTATTTCAAGGTCGGTGTTCAGCATGCGGCTTCCGTAAAGGTCGCAGATGTTGAATGTACCCGTTGCTTTCCCGGCAAATTGTAATACCGGAATGTTCAGTATATCGAATATATAACTGAGTTCAACCTGTTTCAGATCCATTAAAAGGGTATCTGCCGGATTTTTGGAGATGCTTCCGTCCAGCAATAGCGATTGTTTTTCGTTGCCTACCCTGAATTTATGGATATCTATTTTACCGTCGGCTATTCTGATATCCGACGGGTGGATGATCCATAGAGAATCGTTCAGCACCAGCTGGCTCTCTTTTACGGCAATATCGGTTCGTAGCACGGCAGGCTTTTTCTCCTGTTCCTCTTCCGTAAAGAGGGCGGAAGCCGAAAGTTCGGCACGAAATTCTTTTTCTTTGTTGTTTGCCCATCCGATCAGCGTATTGATCCGGTTATCCTTGGCGTCCACTTTCAGATCGAGGTAGTTGCGAAGTCCTTTCTGGTTGTAGTTGATCGCTTTTAATAGCAGGTTGATGTTTTCCTGCGGGTTGTCGCATGTCAGATAACCGGATTCGAACATGGATTTGCCCAGTCTGAACTTGGGGAGGAAGGCTTCGATGCGGAATTTGTTATACAGGTTGTTGTAATGTCCCGTGATACGTGCCTGGTTTACTATTGTTACCGGCAATTTGAGTGTTTCGGATATCTTCTCCGTGTTTTCCACAGTCAGCAACAGCGAGAAATTGTTTTCTTCTACTTTCTGCTTTTTCTGCGTGGCATTGATAAGCGCCGGAATATATCCTTTGAAGGTATTCATGAAACTCGGGATGATCGTTTTGAACGAGTAAGCACCTGTCACTTCCCCGTTCAGAATGTCGGACGAGATCGTCAGATGGCGATCCAGCGAATGACCGGAGGCCGTTACCTGAAACTTTTTCAGGAAAAAGCTGCTGGGTGCTGTGATGAAGGACAGACTGTCTATCGTGATGTTCCCCTCCAGGTTATCTATATTGTTGCCGGTGAAGTCGGCGTTCAGGGATAACGAGATATCCGGCGATTCGTATTTATCGATCAGGTGGAGGCTGTCCGGGCGGAAATGCTCCAGATTGGCGGTGAAGTTGAACATGGAGTTCTTTCCTTCGTGGCGGAACATACCCTCTGCATACAACTTACCGTTCGGATCGTTCACCTGTACCATCCCGTCAAAGCTGTTTTTCTTGAAATTTCCGGATAACTGAATATCTTCGTATTTGTATTTCCTGTATTCGAATTCGTCGATATTTGCTTTGATATTACCAAAGAAACTGCTGTTTTTATGCCGTTTGGCATCGACCGATATGTTCAGCTTGGCGTTACCGTAAGGGTTGCCTTCGTCGAAAAGTTCGTTTAGAAGCAGACCGGAGGTGGAAACATGTCCTTTCAGGTAGGCTGCGATATTATTTTCTTTATCACTACCGAATATCATATCGGTTTGTACGGAGCCGATAGCCGAAGAGAACTTGCCGAAAGCCACCAGGTTATCGAAGAAGCCGGATATCTCTCCGGTAAAGTTGATCGTACCCAACCGGATAACCGGATCGGGCAGGACGACCGGTTTTTTATTGAAATTGTTTATCAGTCCGCTCAGTCCGTCGGTGGTAATATACATTTTGTTCACCTGTCCGAAGATATAGGCGTCTTCCGGGTGGCTGATTCCTTTCAGGTCCATTTTTCCGATAAACAGCATCTTGTCACTGTATCGTAATGTCAACTGTTTCAGGTTGATATTGTTGATGGCTCCGGAGGCTTCGGCCGAAAGCTCAATGGTTTCGGTGAAATTACTAAAGGCCGGAACGAAGGACGAAAGGTCTTTCAGGCAGATTTGCGACGGAGATATGTTCAGTGCCAGCGGCGCATGGTTCAGCAGCTCGGAAGCATTGCTGATTTCGCGCATGTCTATCCTGGCCTTGCTGATTTTCAAATCGGTTTCCGGCAACTTGATTTCGAAGTTATTGATAAATGTGCTGTCGCGGTTGCCGATGATATTCATCGAGAGTTTGTTCAACGTAAAGCCGGAAGCCTCGTCGAAACTCATCTTTTTGATGTTCGCGTTGAGACTGTCCTTATTGAACGCTTTCATGGAAATCTTGGCACTCAGGTTCTTGATGTCCACATGTTTGGCGTTGAACTTACCGGGCGTTTGCGCCTCGCTCTCCACATCAAACCGAAAATTACCGCGGCGTATCAGGATGGAGTTGAAGCGCAGGTCGATATTCGGATTCTTCTTCATCGTATCTTTGCTGGCGAAAGCGTCGATAACGAACTGGAGGTTCAGCGGACTGTCGGGAGTCTTTTTATTGAGATTGACTGAAAAGCCGAATAACCGGACCGTAGAGAATACGAATTTGCCTTTGAGCAACGGGAGGACTTCGAAACCGGCAGCCACATGATTTGCCTCGAATAAGGTCTTACCTGTCTCGTCTTCCAGGTATAAGTTGTCGAGTACCACGCGGTTGAACCACTCGATATTTACATTTCCTATCTTTACGGGCACACCGAGATGGCTGGATAATTCTGTCGATGCAATGCCGGAAACCTGAGATTGGATATAAGGTATCTTCAATAAAATGAAAGGCATTGCATAGAATATCCAGAACAAAACAAGTAGGGTAATGATTATGTATTTTAGTCCTCTGATATCTTTACTATATTTTAAACGCAAATCTACAACAATATCGCGATAGATTTCATTAAATTTGCACAAAAAAACGAGAGAAGAGTATGAGTGTAACAATATTGGGGATAGAATCATCCTGTGATGATACTTCCTCTTCTGTAATACGCGACGGCGTGATGCTGTCGAACGTGATAGCCAGCCAGGCCGTTCACGAGGCTTATGGCGGTGTCGTTCCCGAACTGGCTTCGCGGGCACATCAGCAGAATATTATCCCGGTGGTTGCCGAAGCCATCAAACGGGCCGGTATTGATAAATCGGAACTGAGCGCCGTCGCTTTCACACGAGGGCCGGGACTGATGGGTTCCTTGCTCGTCGGGACCTCTTTTGCCAAAGGATTTGCCGCCTCTCTGGATATTCCGATGATCGAGATCAACCATTTGCAGGCCCATGTGCTTGCCCATTTCATCAAGGAAACGCCGGAAGACGATCATGCGCCTTCTTTCCCTTTCCTTTGCTTGCTGGTGTCGGGTGGCAATTCGCAAATCATCAAGGTGAACGCATATAACGATATGGAGGTGATAGGCCAGACAATAGACGACGCGGCTGGCGAAGCCTTCGACAAATGTGCCAAGGTGATGGGATTGGGTTATCCCGGCGGTCCGGTGGTGAACCGTCTGGCCAACGAAGGAAATCCGAAAGCCTTCGCTTTCAGTAAACCGCATATTCCGGGGTACGATTACAGTTTCAGCGGGTTGAAAACCTCTTTCCTTTATACGTTGAGGGATCGATTGCAGGAAGATCCCGATTTTATCGAAAAGAACAAACAAGACCTCTGTGCTTCCTTACAGTCTACAGTGGTTGATATCCTGATGAATAAGTTGCGTAAAGCAGCGAAAGACCTGAATATAAAAGAGGTGGCGGTGGCCGGAGGTGTATCGGCAAACTCCGGTTTGCGTGATGCTTTCCTGGATCATGCCAAGCGGTATGGTTGGAAGGTACATATCCCGAAGTTTGCGTTTACAACAGACAACGCAGCGATGGTCGCCATTACAGGTTATTATAAATACCTCGATAAGGATTTCTGCCCGATGGATGCAGTTCCTTTCTCTAGGGTTGTTATTTAAAGAAGAATACAAAGGTTGGAAGAAATATACTATCATACTATCATATTTCGATATAAGTAGTTGTATACATGTTTGTTATAGTATGATAGTAGCTGTTTTCAACGATCATTTATCTATCATACTACTATCATTTCCTACTTAAAAAATGGGACAGACAGTATGCTGTTTCCACTAAGTATATGGCTAAAAGACAAGCAGATAGTGACAAAAGTTGCTCGACACCCGGGTCTTGAAACCTTTGACACCCGGGTGTAGGCATCGTCGAGATGGGGGTGTAAAAAGGGGTGAAATGGGCATCCCGGCAACAAAAAGTCTGTGTTCGAGTGAAATTAAGTCATAGTTTTGGGATAAAAAGGAAGTAATCTGACGAATTATAAGATGCCGTAGGCGGTTGTAACAAACGTCTTTATCAGTCTTAAAAAGACTTCCGTTGGTTAAAATAGAGTTAAAATGATGGTTACATGATAGGTAAATGATAGTATAAAAACGTACTGTCATAGTTTAAATGGTTGCTATATAGTTGTTTACATGTCGTAATGACAGTATGATAGTATATTCCGTGAAAACCTCTTATATTGAGGGGGCTATTCACAATTAGTCCTTTCAGGACAAGCTAAGACAATTAATTAGTTTAAATCTGATAATTATTAAAACATTTAAACCTGATAATAAAACGATATGAATAATAATAATTCGCTCAGCGAACAACTTGGCGGACTTCTCCGTTCGAAAGGATTGTTAATGGGTACGGCGGAAAGCTGTACGGGCGGACGTATTGCCAATATGGTTACCCTGGTGGCTGGTAGTTCCGATTATTTTGTCGGAGGCGTTGTTTCTTATACCAACGAGGTGAAACATAATGTGCTCGGAGTTTCGGAAGACAGTTTGCGTCTTCATGGTGCCGTGAGCCGTGAAGTGGTGGAACAGATGGCGCAGGGAGCTATCCGTACGTTGGGATGCGATTGCTCGGTGGCGACGTCGGGAGTTGCCGGACCGGACGGGGGAAGTCCCGAAAAACCGGTAGGAACGGTCTGGATCGCTGCCGCTTTGAAGGAACAGGTCGTTTCACATTGTTATCATTTCGGTACGGTGCGGGCTGAAAACATACAGTCGGCAGCCGATACCGCTTTGACAATGTTACTGGAACTTTTACAGAAGTCCGATGGATAAATTCATAGAACAACAGCGATTGATCTATCCGATGTCGGACGAAGCCATCCGGCTTCTGATCGATGAGATGGACGAGGTTTCTTTCCCGAAGGGCGATCTTCTTATCAGGGAGGGCGACCGTGACCCGTTCGTGTGGTTCGTCAGGAAGGGATTGATCCGTTCTTATGTCGAAAGGGAAACGAAAGACATCACGTTATGGTTCGCTTCGGATGGCGAAATGATAAATTTCGTCTACCGGGATATTGCCGCTTATAATATCGAGATGGTGGAGGATTCGGACTTGCTCCGTATCCCTGCCCGCAGACTGGAAGAGCTTTTCGAGCAGTCGCACGACATAGCTGTCTGGGGACTCAAACTGCTTGATTATTACCTCCGGGAATATGAAAATTATTTTATTAATGATAGTTGGAGTGATGCCCGCGAGCAATACGAAGCCTTGTTGCGCAGCAATCCCGAACTTTTCCAGCGAGTGCCTCTCAAGCATATCGCTTCTTATCTCCAGATCACTCCTCAATCGTTGAGTCGTATTCGTTCTTCTTCTAAATAAAAAGAGCAGACCGAAATTATCCTATGGTAATTTTTCTCTGAAAAGACCTCCCTACCTTTGCAGCCGGAAACCAAAAGTGAGTTGATTTATGAATAAAGACAAAGCTCTCTTTCGCCTGGAAAGGGAGAAATTATTGTTGACAGGTGAGATTCCCCGCTTATTTATGAAGTATGCACTTCCCGGTGTTGCGGGATTGTTGTTCCTGGGTATACAATCCGTGATTGACGGGATTGTGTTGGGACGTTTCGTAGGAGCCAATGCGCTTGCCAGTGTGAATCTGGTTTTGCCGTGTTACAGTCTGATTTCGGCATTTGCAATCGTGATGGGTATCGGGGGGCAAACCCTCGTCAGTATCAGCCTCGGAAGAGGGGATAAGCAGGAGGCTAATAACGCTTTGCGCTCGGTATTCGTGTTTTTGCTGGGGATGTCCGTGGTGGTGAGCCTGGTTATTTTTCTGTCAGCAGGAAAGATTGCTTCTTTTTTGGGGGCGAACGAAGTGTTGTTACCCGATGCGGTACATTATATACGGGCACTCGTTCCTTTCTTCCCGCTGCTGTGTGCGATGTTTTTCGGCGACTACATAATCAAGGCGATGGGGCATCCGTTGTATGCGACTTCTGTTATGGGGATGACTGTGGTTCTGAATATTGTTCTGGACCTCGTGTTTGTTGCCGTTCTGGGGTGGGGCGTTATGGGAGCCGGACTGGCTACCGGTATTGCTTTTACGATGGGAGCCTGTTTCAATGTGCCCCGTCTGTTTTCATGTCATGAAGTGGTTGCCGTGCAGCGTGGACGCTATGACCGGCGGCTGGTGTGGAATGCTTTCTATAACGGTTCGTCCGAAGGTATGTCGGAGTTGTCGGTGGCGATTACGGTATTTCTTTTCAATATTACCATGATGAGGTATCTGGGAGAGAGTGGGGTGGCTGCATTTACGGCAATCAATTATATATTGTTTATCGGAACGACCGTATTCCTTGGCATATCGGATGGGATCATTCCTATTATCGGGTATAATTACGGGGCCAGAAAACAGGAACGTATCAAATCGATCCTGAAATTGGCGGCGCGGACGAATTCGCTGATCGGGATCGGTTTGTTTTTGCTGTTGTTGCTGTTTGGCGAGCAGGTGATCGGACTCTTTTTTAAGGATCATGGGAGCGAGGCTTTTGAGATTGCTTCGAGGGGTGTTTCGATTTACTGTTTCGCCTTCTTGTTGTGCGGGTTGAATATATTGGCTTCCAGTTATTTTACGGCGATAGGGAATGCTAAGATATCTATTATTATCTCAGCTTTGAGAGGACTCGTATTTGTGGGAATCGGCATACTTGTCCTCCCTGCCGTGTTCGGTATCGATGCCATCTGGTATGATGTACCGATCGCTGAGATATGTACCTTGTCCGTTTCTTTCTGGCTGGTACGCAGGTCGTTATTTAATAATCGGAGCAATTAACCGGTATCCTTTTTCATTCGGATGCAATCCGTCGGAGAAGAGGGATTCGTCTATCTTTCCGTTGGGAAGGAGCAAGGCTGGCCCTGCATCGCCGAACAGGCAGTTTTCCTCCTCGGCCATCGTCCGGATATTCCGGTTGATGTTTTTCACCCAGTCCTCATGTTCGCGACGGGGAAGGATACCCATTACCTGGATCGTTGCTTTCGGCTGGCGGTTACGAACGGCTGTGATAAGGAATCGTAGACCTTCTACAATGTCTTCGTCCGTACTGGAACCCATGTTGTTTGTTCCGATCATCAGGACGATCTTCTTTGCTTCGTAACCGTCCAGTTCATCGTGGTAGATACGCCAGAGTGCGTTTTCGATGCGGTCGTAACCATATCCCAGGTTCTGGAAACCGGCGGCTGCCATGTGTTTCTTCCAGCTTTCCGGACCTCTGTTTAATGGGCCGGCAGGTTCGCCTCCCCAGAAATGCGTAATCGAATTGCCTATGATAACGGCTTTGGGAGGGTGCTGCTTGATATGGCTTATTATTTCGCGATGGCGTTTTTGCCATTCGTAATTGTTCGGTTCGCGGCGTTGGGTTACCGGCTGGCAGGTAGGGCGGTTACCTTCCGGGATACGGAGTATTTCACGTACTTTCTTTTCTACGGCTGTTGCCTGAGCTTGTGCGCCCAGGTCGGAGGGGTGTACGTAATCAACCCAGGCATCCGGCGAGTAATCGAGCTCGTCGTGTGTCAGGTAGTAGAGGTCTTTCACACCTTCCGATTGTAGTATTTCGAAACCTTTTTGTGAACCTCTGTTGAGGCGGGTATATAGTTCATATTGTCCCTTGTCGGTCGGTGCATTGCTGTATCCGGCGTGTTCGACAAGCAGGATGGGAGCGTTGCGGGTTGTCCTGATTTGTTTTACGGCGGCAACGATCAGGTCTGTAACTTCCTGTTCGGTGTTTGGTGTCAGGTTAGGCAGACAATCCAGGATATATATACGTGCATCCTGCTCTATGATGTAGTTCAGCACTTCCTTTTCCAGTTTCCCGTTTCCGGAAAATCCCAGGTTGATAAGCGGATAGCCCAGCGAACGTTGCAGGATATTGGCCCAGGCCATAGCCGGACGGGAGGAACAGGCTCCTTGTGCGATGGAGGTTCCATAGAGTACGACCGGCTTTTCCGGCGATTGCGGGATAAAGGTCAGTTCGCTGTCTTCGGGAGTGCCGATCTCCATCCATTCTACCGTATTATATAAAGGTAAGTAAAGACGGTATTCAAATCCACGGTTATGATAGCTGTCCTGACCTAAATTTCTGTAACTGTATGTTATGGTATCTCCGAAAGAATAGTTTCCGAAGCAAAAGCCCCATTTCCCGTCGCTGTCGATACTGTACAGGTCGACGCCGGATACACCGGTACTTTGCATGTGCGGCATATTCAATCCGCCACTCACTTTGTAGCGGACGGTGATCTGTGGGGCATTACTATAAAAGTGGATCGCTAACCCGGCCGAGTTGCGGGAGAGGTTCCATACGGCGGGTCTTATTTCCTTCTCTGCCCGGTCAGGCAGGCGGACATATTTGTAACCTATTTCATCAGGCCAGCCCTGGTTTTGTACTACAGGAAAACCTGCATCCATCGGATTCTGCCATTTCCATTGTGCCCCGGCAGAAAGGCATGCCATACAGAAAAATAGTAGGCAAAAGAGTCTTTTCATGGTCGTTATTATGTGTTTATGTTACTTTTTGATACGATATTGACAAAGATAAAACAATTTCAGGAATTCTATTTTTATTTATTCATGTATATTTGCCATAGTTAAACAAAAAGTAAAAATACCATGAAAGTACAAGCACTGCTCGTATTCCTTCTGGCCGGAAGCATGTCGTTGATGGCTCAGAAGAGTTATCAGTTACAATCGCCGGACAGAAAACTGCAAACGGTAGTTACCGTAGGTGATAATGTAGAATTTTCCCTGACTCATGACGGAACAGAGGTCCTGGCCCCATCCGCAATCTCCATGACTTTACAGAATGGAGAAGTTTTGGGAGCAAAACCGAAAGTATCGAAAGTAACCAAAGGGTCGGTAGATAAAGTGATCCCTTCTCCTTTCTATAAGAAGGCGGAAGTAAGCGATATCTATAATGAAATGACGATTTCTTTCCGTGGAGATTACAGTATCGCCTTCCGCTTATATAACGATGGACTGGCTTATCGTTTCATTACCCGTAAGAAAGGGGAGATTGTCGTTGCAGACGAAGCGGCAACCTATAACTTCTCGACAGACCATAAGACATTTTCTGCTTATGTAAACAGTACGAAGCCGACATTCGAAGAACAGTTCTCCAACTCGTTTGAGCAACCTTATGTGAATGAAGCTATCACCAAACTGAACGACAAACGTTTGATGATCCTCCCTTATCTGGTGGATCTGGGCAATGGAAAGAAACTATGTATCACCGAAGCCGATTTGGAAGACTATCCGGGTATGTTCCTGAACAATGCAACAGATAAACCCTCTCTGAAATCTGTGCATGCCCCTTATCCGAAGGTAAAACAACAGGGGGGACATAACCGCCTTCAGATGCTGGTCAAGGAACGTGAAGATTTTATAGCTAAAACGAAAGGAAACCGTTCGTTCCCGTGGCGCGTGTTTGTCGTTTCTGAAAATGACAAGCAGCTGGTCGATTGCGATATGGTGTATCGCCTGGCTTCTCCTTCCCGTGTAAGTGATGTTTCCTGGATCAAACCGGGTAAGGTTGCCTGGGACTGGTGGAACGATTGGAACATTTACGGAGTGGACTTCCGTGCCGGTATCAATAACGATACTTATAAATATTATATCGACTTCGCTTCCGAACATGGCATCGAATATGTAATTCTGGATGAGGGTTGGGCTGTTAACCTGGAAGCAGATTTGTTGAAAGTCATCCCGGAAATCGATCTTCCAACCATCGTATCGTACGCCAAATCGAAGAATGTGGATATTATTTTGTGGGCAGGTTTTTATGCTTTCGACCGTGATATGGAGAATGTTGTGAAGCATTATGCGGATATGGGTGTCAAAGGTTTCAAGGTTGACTTTATGGACCGTGACGATCAGGAACTTATTAATTTCTTGTACCGCTCGGCAGAAACTTGTGCCAGATATAAGATGTTGGTCGATTTTCACGGCATATGTAAACCGACCGGTTTGCAGCGTACTTATCCGAACGTGATCAATTATGAAGGGGTGAATGGTTTGGAACAGTTGAAATGGTCGCCTGCCTCTTACGATATGGTTACTTACGACGTAACATTCCCGTTCATTCGTATGGTTGCCGGTCCGGTAGATTATACACAGGGTGCCATGCGGAATGCAACCCGTGCCAACTATCGTCCGGTCAACTCCGAACCGATGAGCCAGGGTACCCGTTGCCGCCAGCTGGCTACTTATGTGATTTTCGAATCGCCTCTGAATATGCTTTGCGATAATCCGACCAATTATATGCGTGAAAAAGAATGTACCGAATTTATCGCAAACATCCCGACCGTTTGGAACGAAACACAGGTGCTCGATGCAAAAGTATCCGAATATATCGCGATGGCCCGCCAGCACGATGATATCTGGTATCTGGGTGCCCTGACCAATTGGGAGCCGCGCGAGATGGAACTGGATCTTTCTTTCCTGGGTGACGGCGATTACAAACTGGAACTTTTCAAAGACGGTATCAATGCCGACCGTGCCGCCTGCGATTATAAAAAAGAAATCATCCCGGTTCCCGCCGACCGTAAGCTGAAGATCAAAATGGCTCCGGGCGGCGGATATGCTGCAAAGATCTATAAATAACCGACTTCCAGGTGCATGGAATAAGCGTTCGAACCGTCCGCATAATAATTGTTTATTGTGCGGACCGGTTCGAATTTGTTTTTTTGGTAAAGACGGAGCGCTGCCGGGTTTGATACGTTTACTTCGAGCGTAATCTTTGGATGATTATGCTGTCTGGCAAATTCGATCGTTTTGTCTATCAGGTGTTGCCCTAACTTCTGCTTTCTGAAACCGGGATGTACGGCTAAAGAATAGATGCGCAGATTAGGGGTATGATCGTTTTGCAAGAGAGAAACGTAAGCGACTATTCTCTCTTGGTATTCAACGACATAAAACATTCCTTTGGCTTTTGTGATCAGATAGACGAATTGTTTTTTGGAAAAGCTGTCCGGACCGAAACAGGATGTCTCTATTCTCATAATCCCGTCCAGGTCTGCCCGGGTTGCCTGCCTGGTTATAATCTCCTGTTCCATCTTTTAGAAGTGTTTCATATCCAACATACGCCCGAAATGATTCAGTATCCTGTAATACAGGTCATCGCCCAGTACAGCGTCTTCGATACCGTGGTCGATACTCGGATTGTCGTTGATCTCGATAACCATGGCGCGGTCGTTGACCATTTTCATATCGACTCCGTATAATCCTTTTCCGATAAATGAAGTCGCTTTGACTGCCGTGTCGAGCACTTTGCGGGGAACCTGATAAATAGGAATGGTATCGACCAGTCCGCACCGGCTTCTTCCCGAATCATAATGACAGTAGATTTGCCAGTGTCCTTTGGCCATATAATACTTGCAGGCAAACAACGGCTCACCGTTCAGGATACCGATCCGCCAGTCGAACTCAGTCGGAGTAAATTCCTGGGCGAGGAGGATGGATGATTTTTCAAACAGCAGGTCGAGTGCTGCTTCCAGCTCCGTTTCGTTGGTCACCTTCTTCATCCCGAAAGAGAAAGAACCATCCGGAATCTTCAGGATGAACGGTGATCCCAACTGGCTGCTGATCTGTTCGAATGTGTTTTCGTTTGACTTGAATATCAGCATCGAGAGGGGAGCCGGTATCTTTTCCTTTTCAAATAATTCATTCAGGAATACTTTATTTGTGCACCGGATGATGGATAACGGATCGTCTATCACGACCATTCCGTTCTGCCTTGCCAATTGCGAAAGCCGGAAGGTGTAATGGTTCAGTGAAGTCGTCGTACGTATAAATAAAGCATCGAACTCCATCAGACGGGTGGCATCTTCTTCCGTGATCAGTTCGGCATGTATATCCATCTTTTTGGCTACTTCCAACAGTTTGTTTATGGCCTGTTTGTTGCTGGGGGGGAACTTTTCCTCCGGATCGTATAATACAGCCAGGCTATAGCGGGCGGATTTAACGGTTTGGGGTGCACGCCATACCTTTTTGTTGAAACGGTCGAGCGCTTCAGCGAAGAAACTTTGTTCTTCATCGTTCAGTTGTTCCAATGACAAGAGTTGAATGGATTCAATCTGGTTCTTAGCCCGGGTATTAAAACTGATCCTAAGGAGGGGAGCAGGATAGTTTTCGAAGATGAATCGGGCAATTTTCTCCAGCCCTTTTTCCTGGCAAGTCCCGAAATAGAGGTTCAGATACCAGATATCATCGGTAATATTGTTTTTCTGTATCCATTGATAACAGAGCTTCTGTAAGTTCCGGTCCATGCGGACACCCGCCCCGGCTTCCAGCTTATTGATGATATCTACTCCGGGAATCACCTTGTGTCCTCGGGGTTGAGCCAGTAATGAACAGTAATATCCTTCGGAATTATAACTGTAGTCATTACTGAGGTTGATGACAAATTTACTCCCCTTTTCTTTTTGGAGAGATTTGTTTTTTAAATAATCGGAAACAGTTAAGATACTGCTTGTCTTGTAATACGGTTTCCAATCATTCAGACTGTCTAAAAGAATCAGCACATTATTCATATTGAATATTAAAATGAGTGCGCAAAAATAGACAAATAAATCAATCTGTAATGCGAATAATCATTAATTATTAAAAGTACTCTTTGCTGATTGAGTCTCAGGGTGTTGTTTCCTGTCACATATTATCTCCAATCTCGTTGTTTGTGTTGTTAAACATCTTGATTTTTACGGTTTGGGTGTAGAAATGTTTACTTTTGTTGAAACATAAATATTATAATAATGGAAATAGATGAATTGAACGCGGAAATAGAGAAGATGGAGAAGTCTATCGCTAATGCAAAGAGGAAAATAGAATCATGTGAAAAGAAGAGAAAAGAGCTTTTGCAAGAGGTCTATAATAACAAGTATTTGCGGCTTTCAGAATTACAAATTTGTTATGTAAGAGAAATATACCGCTTGGATCTTGATAGGTATGATGTTATTGATTTTAAAGGCGTTTATGCTGGATTTAGATATGGTATATTTGAATATGAAAATTCTGATGAATATACAAACAGAAGAGAAAATTATTGTGAAATAATAATAGAGGATGAACCAGAAATAATTACTGAAGAAGAATTTTGTGATATACTTAAAATTATTCATACTAAGTTGGATGAAAAATTGTTTTCTAAATTTGCAAAGTCTAAGTAGATGAAGTATTATCACTCTAAAGTCAAAATGTCATTTTGTTATTTTACCTTCTGTATCTTTGCTTTGTAAGTATCCGGTTCCGGTTTGCCTGTAAAATATGGAACTGTACGGAAGTTAAGGATTATCTTTTTGGATGGTAGTTTTCTAATAATATGGAAAAATGATTTTCGGACTGCATTTATCTGTACGGATAGGTGTAGTCCGGTTTGTTTTTATATTGTTTTGTATAACATTTAGTAAAGTGAAAGTTAGACTGTCTGGTAGATACTTTTAGAAGAAAAATAGCTGCTATTTAAAAAAAATATTCACTTTGTATACCTCAGATCAGGTCATGTCCTTTCTTTTCTGATTCCCTTTTTATCTATCTGTGCAGGTAGTGAATGCTATCCGGAAGGAAAGGAATACATATTTTTCTGTTTATACGGATTTTTTTGATTTGCTTGTTAGTAGAAAGCCTGTTTATGTGTTATTTTGTTTACTAAATTCCTTCAATATTTATCAATTAGTAAATAATTAAGTATATGAGAACAGACAAAAGCCGGGCTACAGGCAGGCGGCAGAAAGTGGAAATGTTGCAGTTTATGCAGCAGAAAATAGACCGCTTGGAAGATAGTGGTAAAAAGAGTACGGCACATAATTACAGGAGTACGCTCAATTCGTTCCGGCGTTTTTTAGGATCGAAGAGAGTGTATGCGGAAAAGATGGACGGGGAGTTGATGGTGGCGTATGAACATTGGTTGATGGAAGATAAGCCGGAAGGAAAAGGTTGTGACGCGATTACCCGAAAAGCTGGAATTTGCCCTTTCGATATTTCTTTTTTCTTATTATACGCGGGGAATGTCGTTTGTGGATTTGGCACATTTAAAGAAAAAGGATATCCAAGGGGGAGTCTTGACTTATGTGAGGCGCAAAACTGGAAAGGTGTTACATATTGAATTACTCCCGGAAATGATCATGATTATCCGGCGGTATGCATCTGAAGTAAAAGACAGCCCTTATCTGTTCCCACTCCTGACAAAAGATGGAGCAGGCTATGAAAGTGCGCTTAGGTTACAAAATAAACGATTGAAACGGGTTGCAAAGATTCTCGGCTTGAATGTAAAATTGACGACTCATGTGGCAAGGCATTCCTGGGCGACAATAGCTCGTGATAAAGGAGTGGATTATTCGTATAAATTTAAAATCAACAATCATGAGTAACAAAAAGCATAAAGCCATGTTGAGTGAACATTTCAGTCTGGAAGAGTTGACTTATAGCCGTATAGCGGTAGAGAACGGATTGGATAATGAACCGCCTCCTGCTGTCCGTCAGTCACTTTGTTATCTGGCCGTTCATCTGTTGGAACCATTGAGAGGGCTCTATAATAGTCCGATTGCCGTACTGAGTGGTTATCGTAGTGACTCTGTTAACCGTCTAGCTGGTGGTGTCGTTAACAGCCAGCACCGGAAAGGGGAGGCTGCCGATTGCTATATCCCGGAAGGACCGTGCCGTTTACTGGATATCCTGAAGAAATCAGGATTGCTTTTCGACCAGGCCATTCTGTACAAGAAACGGAATTTTCTTCATCTCTCCCTGAAAGAGAAAGGTACCAATAGAATACAGATATTATTTTATATTTTATGTCTGGTATTTCTGTTGCCGTCTTGCCAGATACGACGGGGCAGCACGAGAGAAGAACATGCTTTCTATATTGACTCATTAGTTGCCTCCGGCAAAGACTCTTCCCTTTTTAACCGTAAAACATTCACTATAGATTCTATTAACTGGAATATAACCTGGGTGGTCTTTTCGCCACCCGATAGTACCGGCCGACAATATCCGGCAGAGATAGCTTTATTGCAAGGGAAAAAACATCACAGCATAACCGACATAAGTAGTAAGACCGCTAATTCGTCAGTAGAATTGACCCGCCATCAAACCGCTGTTTCTTCTTTTTTTTCCGAAAATCAGTACAAACACTCATCGTCTGTGAGTATTTGGATAGTAGTTTTTGTCCTGTTAGCCGGGGTATGCCTGGGGTTCGGAAACTCATCGCAAACATGAGATTATTAGTCACTTCATTAGGGGTGGAGTGGCTTTGATATTAATTCAATGAGTATATTATATCTTTTTATTTACACTGCATCATTCTTACATATCCCTTACACAACGGACGTAAACAGAAGACGTATTCCAATCCATGGCACTACCGCTGATTGCATTGTCCCATCTATTGGTTACATTGAAATATACAGCACGATTATCATTCGGATATTTTCGGTTTACCCAATAATAACATCCGTTAGTTTGCTCTCCTCCAAGATGGTCGAAACCGAGATCAGTAAAATCATTAAAAGTCATCCCTCCTTTTTGTAATTCCGGAATCTGCGCAGGACTACCCGATTTAGAACCGACACCACCGCCCAGCAAAAGAATCTGCCTCATCTCCAATTCCGACGGAAGACGCCATCCTGATTCACTGCCCTCTTCACTGTAAGCAGCACAACCAGTAAGAGGTGTTGCAAGATCAACCGCATTCGAATTACTCCATCCCGAAGCTTCCACCCAAGTGCCGTTTGACAAAGAATTAACTATAACAGCATCCTTTTTCGCTACACGGAATCGGGGGGAAAGGTAACTCCAGTTTGGGTCTGCCGGACCTTCTCCCGACACGTCAGATACCTGATCTTTTTCAGTGAAACGCAAGGGCGATCCCAATCTGTAATAACTATACGTTCCTGTGGTCATGGGATTAACATCGACATATCCTTTTTCTACACCATTCACTTTTTCGTATGATACGATTACCGGATTACCGCTTATATTCGTGAGGTATGGATACGTCTTTTCCACATTTTTATTATCCCGCACACAGCGCACAATACTGCTTGAGCTATAATTGGCACTCACATCCACGGTAGTTCCGGCAAAGTATGCCGAATTCTGTACTGACGAGGGAGTAGTCTTCGGTACCGTGCTCGTCCAGTAATGTCCACGACTATTAAGCGCAATGCCTTTCACTCCTAACATAACGGCAGTAGCCCCCATCAATCCGTGGTAACGTGCAGGCAGATACCATTCCAAACGGGGATCATCCGCACTGTTTATATCCCACCATTCTTCATTCATCATCATACAAAAACCTGCCGGTGAAAAGACCGGTGGAGCCGTCATTCCCTGAGCGGCATAATTAATCTGTTCAGCCACATATCCTTCCAATGCTTTGAAAATCTTTAACGTGTTCTCTTTTCCGTCACTCGTACTCGTAGCCCCGTACTTGGATTCATCTTTGTCGTAGTCAGTACCTTCATCAACAAGATTTATCCCCATCGGCAAACTACCCTCAAAGGCAAACATTGTTTCATACAAAGGATCGGTAGTATAATCATAAACATATCTTCCGGACGCTAATGCTTTAGTTTTTATAAGATTCTCTGCAGAGGCCATTTGATTTATGTATACCGTTTTATCAGCATATCCGGGTTGAATTTCACCATTGGGATTTCCATCAAATGTTCTCACTACGATTCTCTTGCGTTTATTAGCAACACCGTCAAATCTTGTTACTTTAAAGAGAATTGTACCATGTCCGCTGACATAACCATCCCCTACAGTGTTTTGAACTTTGTCCCCACCAAGATCCATCACCCCCTCAAATACAGGTCCCGCATCCGTTATTTCCTGAAGTCTCCAATAGGATCCTTCTTTAGCCCGAACCATCACACCATACGTACCGGCTTCAGAAGGGAAAAAGTTATTGTCGAGAATCGTAATCTTATCGGTAGCATACTGGGTAACCCGCCAAGCTCGGCTCATATCCGGTTCATTATCATTAAAATACCGTAATTCTACAGTACGCGGCACAGGCATAACGTTTACTCCGACATTTATTCTGATACGTGCTCCCGAAGGCAATCCATTCTTCTTCATACCTACATTTATCCAGTTTGCTTCATCATCTTCTACCCACTTGGAACGAATCTCTCCAATTCCCATATTTGCATTTGTTCCGGGATCCGATGCACCATCTTTAAGAGGAAGATACGAAAGCGATAGCCCCTGCCAGTTGGTGATAACATTGCCATAAATATCGACCAGTTCAAATCCCCAGGTATCTTCGCCTGCATCCATATACAGATAAGAATTAGTGTTTGCGACAGGAACAGGTCTTACCTGATTACCCCAATTCGTATCATTCGGATCCAGATAAGAGGTTTCGGGCGAACGGTTGGAAGCATACCGACCATTCAGATAACGCAATTCACGCACATGCAGATTTTCTTTATCTACACGGATATCGGAAGTTACGATACCGGCTCCGTCAATTTTCACGGTAACGGTATAATGAGTGTTGCGTTTGATATTGAAATTGTCTATATTGTTTTCACCCAAATATATTTTCCAGGTCACCTTTCCCACATTACGTCCATCATTCATTACTCCCTCGACCAGCAGATATGTAGCCAGATTGTCGATTTCATTATCGGCTGCCGCATTGTTTTTAAACTGTTCCTTTCCCCTTTCAGATGTATTATTCGGATATAGAGCCTCATCATCACCATGCATTCTGTTCTCCAGTATATAATATGACTCGGAAGTGCTGTAATTTTTAACCAGATCTCCTCCATTATCTGTCAAACCGGCTTTAATAGATGACAGATTCTCCGGAACAGTAATTTTGTCTCCATCAGTAGCAAAAGCGGCGTGCTTGGGAACATTCACTATTTGAAGTCCGGTTATAGAAAGGGTTGCACCAATGAAAGGATGAGAGGGAGAACTGATCGACTGGGAAGCTTCTATCATCACATCCAGTTTTGCTGTAAGTTTATCCACATAAACCAGTATACTTGATATAGGTGTTTCCTCCAGGCTAACCTCCATATTTATAGAACCAACCATCACCAGTTTATCCCCGGATGAGATACTTGCATTATCCGTACTGTCCGGCGTATAAACGAGTGTTTTAAATTCGTCCAGATTTACAGCAAAAGTACCTGTGGCTGGATTAATAAAAGGATTATTCCCTGACATTCCCATATCACCATTGGCTTCACCGTAATTGGTAATGAAATAAATAAGGTTATTTGTACCATCACTATTGGCTAGAATGACATTAAAATTACCGCTTTCATCGGGAACGTATTGTTTAACGGACGCATCAATCAGTTCATTATTCGCATCGAACTGTCCGACAACAACATGTGTCCAATTATGCTCCTGCTGACTGGTTAATGACTTAGTTTGTACAATTTCAAAGCCGGATGCTATCATATTGACATGTGCCCGTACGAATCCTTCGGGTACACCGGTCTGGTCGACCGGCTTACGTTTGTTTGGCTCGAATGCATCATCCGTACATCCGATCAGCATAACTGCTCCGAATATTACAGATAAGATTAATTGCAAAATTATATTCCCGTTCTCTATTCTCTTTCTTTTCATAATTATCCTTATTTATCGGGGTATGGTAACTGTCCATTGGGCATTGCGCCATCCTCTTACAAAAATACCTCCGGCATTCACCGTCACTTCATACGTGTATTCGCTTCCACGTTCAAATCGTTGATTCCTTAATACGGATTCGTAAGATTTGTAGTTATCTCCGTTTATCAGCAAGTGGAACGTCAGTTTGACATCCCTGCTTCTGAGGGTCACTGTTTCGGTATTGGTATCGGGATTAGGGATAACCTCGGAAATCAACTCCCAGGTATCAGTTTTCTCATGTATTCCATCCTCATAACCTTTCGGTTGTTGATAAACATTACGCGCATTCCGGATAGAAACAGTTCCGAAGACAGCACCTTCTTCAGTCAGGATCGTTTCTCTCAGTTTTTGCTCGCCAATAAAGAAGTTAGTACTAAAAGCATTGTAAGTCATATTACTCATCTCGACACCTCTATTTTCTATCCGCATACTCTCAACATCACTTCCCCGAATAACAATAAATCTGATCCGTGAGGAAAGCAAAGTGAACGGCTCGAGCTGAATATTGTAGACACCCGGTGTTCCTTCGGTTACTTGTCCGGCATCCTGACTGATTCGTATTCCTTTAAGAGGACTAGAGGTATATAAAGTGACCGGTATATCCCCTTCCTGAGCAACGACACCGCCATGCCGGAATCGGTATCCCGGTACGTCATACCCATCTATCGCCGATGTATTCAGTTGAACAGCCGGCGAAATTGCAAAAAAATCATAGAGAGCCCCGGGAAGATGCAGGTCGGTATGGGTTATTTCTCCATCCTCCAAGGCCTCTCCGGTTACAGGATCGACACGCCACGGAACGAGTGCTCGTTTATCGGAGGAATTATTTCTTTCTTCCTGACTTCGCACCTTGAATGTCATTTCCTTTTCCTGCAACCTATTATTTGAATACGGATTATTTTCTCCTTCGCTGGTATTGGCATCATAGACATACAACCGTATGGTCGATCCGGCAGGCATCGCTTCCGTAACCATGGAACGCGTAAGCTGATCATCAGTTGTTGCAATGCGAGGTGGCAGGATATTGATCAGTACCTCCCCGTCACCGCCACCGTTTATGTCCGGTTCCGGAATCTGCTCACTACATGCTGTAAACAAGCAGACTATTAAAATCGGTATGTAAAATTTTCTTTTCATATATACTTCTGTTAAGTGCCACCAACTCCAATTGTAATATCTTCTTTATCTTCCGTTTTCCACCGTTCGCGCTGAATCTCGTCCAGTTCAATGTAAATATCCGCCTCATTCACCTTTATAGTATAGGTATAACGTTCTCCAGGTTTCCATCCCTCCCAATCGAGATCAGTACAGGTAGGCAGCATAAACGAATACCGCCTTTCATTAAGCCAGATATCGAAGAAATAACGTTCCAATTCGTCGAGCTCAGTAGAAGCAGTGGAGGCTACGGGAAACAAAAATATTTCCCGAATCAGTGCCGGTTCATCTTTCGCCGCCGGCACAAGAAACGTGCTGTCCCTGTTATAACCGGGAATAAGGATAGAAGCGCCCGAAGTTGCATCCGTCAGACTGGGATCCGTACCTGTTTTCACAGGAGGTTCGAACTTTTCCTTGATTATATCATAGGTACCCCGTGTCACACCCGAAACGGTCATACGATTGATAAAGATATCCTGTTCCGGTACATCCGGTGCTTCATCTGTTTTAATTATTTTCAGGACAACACTGGTTAACAGATGCTCGAATTGGGTTTCTAGTGGCTGATCGGTTTTCTGTTTGTCTGTCAGCGTAGCCTTCAGCAGATCCGGGCGGCGATATAAATTCACACGCAAACCGAGCGGACGTTCAGAAGTGGGCGGAAGAATGGTTACTCCCGACGAATCACCTCCCGCGGAAGATGCCAATGGGGCCGGGAAAAACAGTTTAAAATCGTATTGTTCATCATCTTCCGGATAATAGTATTTCAGTGGTGAATAATCAATTTTGTAGCCGTCAACTACTTTCTTTACCGAACCGGTCAACCCATTCATAAACGGATTTAACCAATCAGCGCTTCCATTATTATAACGGGTACCATAGATCAGAACTTCTCTACCGCTGGTCACCAAAGAATCCATATTCTCCATACCCGGATTCGACTCTTCGATTCCGGCACGCGTAACATCTCCGTTCTCTACTATCACTGTTCCTACCGCTGCATTAAACAAGACAGGAACAGGTGAGGAAGAAGAGTCGTCCTTGATTTCCGTTTCATTACTACAACTGCCCAAAAAGAACAGACCGGCAAGTAATAAAAAACCAATGTTACGACTATATTTATATATTAATTCGATCATAGATATTCTCCTTTATTATAAAGATTCACCGGGTTTACCCAGCCCAACCTCGTTACCGTTATCCGGTTCGGTTGCATCCTCCCAAGGTTCAAGACTAATAACATCGAAAAGTACGGTATGTCCCTTTACTGTAGCTATAACAACTGTTTTATGTCCTGCTTGCAGCGTCACACCACTGAACGGGTATGATTTGGTTTTTCTGTTTTCAAACTCCAAGGTGATTTCAATCAGGCCGGCGGCATCTGGGTAAACCAACACCCCTTGCGAAGTAACCGTATCTGTTCGCAGCTCCATCTCTCCAAAATCAAATTCACCCATATGACTATCGTCCGGTTGGGTTATTTTATTCAGAGCAGTCTCCCCGATATTGGATATGGTCAGTTCGAACTGAGTGGGGACATTTATTTTTGCTGAAAGCAGATCGCCGTATAACTCAGCTACATGATCATCTTCAGCAACCAGTTTTAATACGACCTGTGCCAGACTGTGCTCAAATTCAAACGCAATTTCACGTCCATCTTGATAAACCGCGGTAACCGGCTTAGTCACCATAATATCTTGCGTTCCGTCGATTGTCCACGACGCCTTTCCAGCTTCATAGTTATTATGTTCCGGATAAAATGCCATGAAGTGAGCATTATTGTTAGCCTCATCGAAATATTGATGTATATCCAGATCTATCGTTCCGCTGCCTGCTGCAATGGAAGCGGAAGAAGCTATATTGGAAGTAAGAAAGCCTTGCTGCGTATCTCCATCAGTACCTCGTATCACCTGTATGCCAATCATTTCCTGTTGAGGGATATGATTTTCATCGGATTCTATAACCCCACGGGTTAAAACGACACCCGTATTGAATTTGATTTCATTCTTAACAGGCACCTCAGCTATCGGGTCTTCATTACATGCTGTTAACAGAAAGAGTACGATTGTGATAATATATACAGGCCAATATTTCATTCTAATTCTTTTTCATTTGGTGACCGGAAAAGAAACTAATCCTGTCCGGTCTGTGTAAGTTGTTGCTATTATTGTATGGTACCTGATCCTGTACCGCCATCTTCCCACGGTTTTACTTTAATAGAAGGTAAAATCTCACCGGATTTAAATGTCAAAGTAATCTCATGATCCATACCAGGTTTAGCACCACCATCAGAAATCACTATCCCATTAAGTTCCGCATCATCACCACCAGAAGTCTTCACTACTAAATTATAGTTCGCTTCGGGATAAACCATTGCTTTACCAAAAGTAAGAGTATCTGTTGTTAACGTAAGGTTGTCAGCCTGTGTATCGAGAACCTGATCGCCACTCGCATTTAATACAGGGATCTCTTTTGTTGATGCAGTACTGGTTGATTGATACTGATTAGCTTCATTACCATCAAACGTGTGAGTTACCGTAGATTTCGTACCTGTGATTATCACCTCGGTAACATCGCCCCAACTTCTTGCTGCAGCATCGCTATCGGCAATGACCTTGATTGTTATTTTCGAAAGCAAATGTTGGAATGTTACAGGGTTCGAGGAACCCGATACTTCTTTATTGTCATGAAAATAATTGGTTACCATCACGTCAGTCTTACCGTCTATCATCCATGTGGCACTAACATGGGTATCCTTTACTAAGTTAACTTTCGGGTAAAAACCTTTCAAGTGAGAGTATATAGTACCATCGATATTATAATACTGCGAATTAGTAAATTCAAGCACATTTTCATCGCTTACATTTTTCAATGTAGCATCAACAACTCCAGGTCCTGTCCCCTCTACTGTCTGAACCGTAGCTATTGCATCAGCCCATACCGTAGATGTAGCAGTAGAAGATGAATGATCCGGAGCTCTAAGAAAAGCAACATTCAGTGAGGTTGGTGTTGTGATAATACCACTGCTGTTAGATTCCACCGACGTACGGGTCATAACTGTCGTTCTCAGTAAAATTTCACTTTTATCTTCTCCTTCCTGCCCTCCATTGACCGGGTCGTCCCCATTGGAGCAGGCTGTTGCCAACAATGCCAGCATAAAGATCGATGTAATTTTTGTTTTCGTTTTCATTTTCATTCACTTAATGGTTTATTTACTCTTTTATCTATTTAAACTCTCATTTCCTTATTCTATAACAGCACCTCCGCTACCTCCCCAACTCCAGGGACGAACCACCATCGTGAGGTTAAACTCGCCTCCATCGGGGAATTTCAATGGTACAATTACCATCCCGCCTTCTTCGGGTAGAGCAGCCAGATCATCGGTTATATCAGACGGCAGAGTTGTCACCGTTTCTCCACCAGAGAAGGTCACATCCGCAGTAACTTCGTTTTTATCTATAAAACCGAAAACGGAAACAGTGGTACTGAAATCCTTCTCTCCGTCCTTCCGGGAAGCTTCGGCCCGTACAACAGCTGTTTCCATGCTAGCGGCTTCGCCGCTAAAAGCCTTTACCGAATAGATAATCCCATCCACATCCACCGACAATGCCGAAACATTATCCAGCGCATCCGATTGTAATATAAAGGTAATATAACGTGTGTAGCTCTGAGGATAAGCATCTACCACGACAGGTATCTCCGAACGGGGAACTTCTATTTCTTCCAGTCCGGTGCCAAACACTCTTTCTACACTACCGATATATCCGGGACCTGCCCGATGGAATACCTCCCCGGCCAGTATAATATCATTTTCGTGACTACCATTCACTTGATAAGACGCACCGCTCATTTCCTTGTTCGAGATTATCACATGATAAGTTTCGGCCGGCAGCCAACCTTCGAAGCTAGAGGATGTTCCTTCAGCAACAATGGGTTCACCACCGCGACTGTTATAGAAATAATAGGTAGTAACTCCCGGCACAGAAGACTGTTTCCAATGCAGGTTTATCTTCAGATATCCATTATCAGGCCTCATCTCCAGATCACGGCGTGTGCATCCGAACATTAGCATAGCTATCAGAACGATGTTCAATATGATATATATATTTACCTTATTTTTCATTTTATAAATCGGTACACAATCGAGATATTAATCCCTGTTATTCCAAACTTATTACGCTTCTTATCGTAATCAAAATAATAATGCTCATTTTCCGGCGTATAATAATCGATTGTGCGACGGCTATATCCGGCACGCAACCCTAATTCGACTCCCAGACGGTCGGTTATAGGAATATGCCCTCCTACGGATAAACCAAGACCGGCAAACTTTCCTGTCCGATTGTCGTCAATATGCATTCGTTGATTATCGAAATCGCCGGCTTCACCATAAAACCCGGCAAACAGCCAGCGGTAAGTACCGTCGGCATTCAACCAGATACGGGGTTCAAGGCTCCAGGCCGAAACTCCGAAATACTGATCTCCACCGACCTTCCTTTTGGCGTATGCTCCAGTAGCGTTAATCGACCATCGGTCGGCAAAAAAATATTCAAGACTTAAATTCGGCATCCAACTATAATGTTTAAAATCAGGCATAATACCAACCCAATATATGAGATTAGTCTTTACTGCCAGCAAAGGAGAAAAACTCTTCTGCGGTGTTTGGATATCCTCTAATTGTTTGGTAGTATTAGAAAATACAGTAGTTACAATACAAACCGATAACCCGACAATAAACAGAAGCTTTATTACTATTGTATGTACAATGCTATTATTATGTTTCATTATGATCTTCCTCGTGAAAAACACTCTATTTATCCAATTGTAAAATTACTGAGTGTACGTGAACCGGATGATAGGATTTCATACAATTATCAATTAATTATCCGGTTATTCGAAACTGCAATAAACAATAAACCTACAAATTGTCATTTTATCATAATCGATATGCAACAGTGTCATTTATTAAAAATAAACAACTGTTTCGTGTCAATATTTGACACAAACCCTTCACTCCAGACATTCTTCACACAGGATTTTATATCTAATTTAGCCATGTTAAATAATTGGTTTACTTATGAATAATAATTTAAACAAATCTGTTTTAGATAAAATACTGAACTGTATACCAGAAAATATCAAACCTGTTAATTACTTGATGGATATTTTAGATCTGGGAAAAGAGTCGGCTTACCGGAGATTGAGAGGAGAGAAAGCATTATCATTGGAAGAGATACATAAACTATCTGTTGAATTAAGTTTTTCACTTGATGAAATATTAGGAAACAAGAATACAAACACCTTTACTTTTAATTACATAGGCTCTTCCGATAAGAATCCGGATAACAACTTTCTGGAATTTCTTCTCTTTTATGAGAACTATCTGAAGAATATTCTAAACGCTGAAAATACAGAGGTTATAAACACGATAAATAACATGTTGAGTACTATGTTTGTCGGTTTTGACGAGTTATTCAAATTCGTCTACTACCATTGGATGCATCAAATGAAAGAGGTACCTTTGAATTATCATTATTCAAACTTGGTTATCCCTCCCCAGATAAAAGATATATGCAAAAATATCAACAACTTACATAAAAACTTAAAGAAAGTGACCATGATCATAGATAAAAATATACATCTGAACCTGATAAAAGAAATACAATATTTCTACATACGGGGACTTATAGATGAATCGGAACTCATCAGGCTTAAAGAACAGTATCTACGCTATATGGATTTTACGGAAAAGATCATAACAAAAGGAACTGATCCTAATGGAAGCAGTTATGATATTTATCTATCCATGCTCGGTATCAGCAGCAGTACATCTTATATATCTTGGGAAGATAATGAAGAATCGGCTTTCTGGCATAACGTCTGTTATCCTATGCACACAAGAAACCGAAATATAATTGACAGGCATAAACACTGGATAGATTCACTAAAGAAATATTCGACGCTCATAACTCAATCCAACGAATTACAGCAAGCTGATTTCTTTAACGAGCAAAAAAACTACGTAAACAATATGGCCGATAAGATATTGTTGTAAGGGTAATACCGACTTATGCAATTCACCTCTCAAATAATGAAATGCAAGGAGTTATGGAGTATTAAGTTTTCAGTTCTTTCATGACAGATAGCGTAAGTGCTTAAAAAAAGAAGAAGGAACAGAAATTTTCATTCTGTTCCTTCACTAATTTCGGAGGTACCTGGCAGATTCGAACTGCCGTACATGGTTTTGCAGACCACTGACTAAGCCACTCATCCAAGGTACCAATGTGGCTAAAAATCAATTGATTAATAAAATTGTAATTGTTAATTATCAATTGTTATTTTCTCTTCGAGGTTCCTGGCGGATTCGAACCGCCGTACACGGTTTTGCAGACCGCTGACTAAGCCACTCATCCAAGGAACCATCTATTTCAAATAACGTCTTATCGTTTTGCGAGTGCAAAGAAAGGCATTATGTTTGATATATGCAAATCTTTTTCATTCTTTTTGCAGGCTTTGATTGTTGCAGAACTAAGGAAAAAGAAGTTACTTTGTCCCCTGTTAGTATAAATATAAAGGAATGAATTATATAGAAACGGAAATATCCGGTGTCTGGATCATTGAACCTAAGGTGTTTAATGACGCGCGGGGATATTTTATGGAAGCATTTAAACAATCTGAGTTTGAACAACACATCGGTAAAGTGAATTTTATTCAGGATAATGAGTCCTGTTCTTCCAAGGGAGTACTTAGAGGATTACATTATCAATTGGCTCCTTATTCGCAGTCGAAGTTGGTGCGGGTGATCACAGGACGTGTTCTGGATGTTGCCGTCGATTTGCGTGCCGGATCTCCGACATTCGGAAAATATGTATCGGTTGAACTTTCGGCAGAGAATAAACGACAGTTCTTTATTCCGCAGGGATTTGCCCATGGATTCCACGTGTTGAGCGACGAAGCGATTTTTACTTATAAAGTGGATAACCCTTATATGCCCAGCCATGAAAAAGGACTTCGTTTTGATGATCCGGCGATAGGTGTGGATTGGGGAATTACAGATATCGATGCTGTAAATTTATCAGAGAAAGATACAAAAGCGCCTCTGTTCAGTGAGGCGGAATATAATTTTACATTTAAATAATACGGACGATGAAGACTTATCTGGTTACCGGTGCTGCCGGTTTTATTGGTGCTAACTTTATCAAATATATGCTGGCAGAGCATCAGGATATAAAGATTGTAGTTCTCGACTTGCTGACTTATGCAGGAAATCTGGGTACGATAGCAGGAGATATCGATGGCGAACGTTGTGAGTTTGTGAAAGGCGATATCTGCGACCGTACGTTGGCTGATGAACTTTTTGCTAAGTATAATTTTGATTATGTAGTTAATTTTGCTGCAGAAAGTCATGTGGATCGTAGTATTGAGAATCCGCAGTTATTCCTTGTAACTAATATTCTGGGAACACAAAATTTACTGGATGCAGCCCGCAGAGCCTGGGTGACAGGGAAAGACGAGGCCGGTTATCCTCTGTGGCGTGAAGGCGTACGTTTCCATCAGGTTTCTACAGATGAAGTTTACGGAAGCCTGGGTGCGGAAGGTTATTTCCATGAAACGACTCCGCTGGATCCGAGAAGTCCGTACAGCGCCTCCAAAACAAGTGCCGATTTATTTGTAAAAGCGTATTTCGATACTTATAAAATGCCGGTAAGCATTACCCGTTGTTCCAATAATTATGGTCCTTATCATTTTCCGGAAAAACTGATTCCTCTTATTATAAAGAATATCCTGGAAGGAAAATCCCTGCCGGTGTATGGTGACGGAAAGAATGTAAGAGACTGGTTGTATGTGGAAGATCATTGCAAGGCTATCGATGCTGTTATTCATCGTGGACGGGTAGGAGAAGTCTATAATGTAGGTGGCCATAACGAAAAGCAAAACATTGAGATTGTAAAACTGACGATCAGTACAATCCATCGCTTAATGACCGAACAGCCTGAATATCGCCAGGTGCTGAAAAAGAAAGAGATTGGTCCGGACGGGGAAATTGCTGTCGGCTGGATTAATGAAAGCCTGATTACTTTTGTGAAGGACCGCCTCGGACATGACATGCGTTATGCTATTGACCCGACGAAAATCTCTGAAGAGCTTGGCTGGACTCCTGAAACGACATTTGAAGTCGGCATCGTAAAAACAATCCGCTGGTATCTGGAAAACCAACAGTGGGTAGAAGACATCACGGGTGGCGATTATATGAAATATTACGACCGGATGTACTCCGGCCGTGAATTATAAAGCATTGGTTTCTCCTTCCGGAGGAGTTACCGTATGATTAGGAGAGAGGCTGCTCACCAGTTCGGGAGCAGTCTCTTTTATTTGGTTACGTATCGACTCCCGTATTTCTTTCCGGACATTTGTCCGAGTACTGTCCAGCTCCGCTTCTTTAGCCGGTTTAAAAAGGTCTTTGTAGCGGCACTTTACAATTTTATATTTGAAATCATCCAAATTACCGGTGATGTCGATTCCGAGTTTAAACGGAACCGGCGATTTGAGTACAGACAGATGATAGTTGAAAGTCATATCCAGGTTATGAGTTCCTCCGACGGCTACTTTATATCTGTCCATTTCCACCAGGAAGGGGAATACTTCTATTTTATTGTCTTTGATGGCCAGATCGACCGATATACTGTCTATTACATTCCGCTTCTTGTTTTTGAACATAAGCGTCTTGGATATTTCAGTAAAAGTTTCACCGTCCAGCAGCACCATGTTTTCCCCATGCAGATAGCAGGCTGAGTGCAGGGAAGGAAGTTCCAGCGACATGGTGGAATCCATCTTGCAGGTTGCCGTCACCTGGCAGTCGACTACTCCTTCGAAAGAACGTAACATCGGGACGAGTGTGTCGATGGCCGGATACAATCCGATCAGTTTCTCAACCATTACATCTTCCATATCGAGATCGAAACCGGCGGATGCCCCGCTATAGTCTTTAGCCGTGTAGAACATGGTCATGTTTCCGCGGCCGATATTTGAATCCATCTTAAGGTTACTAAGATTGATGCTTTGATCGCGGATAATCACTTCACCGAGTACATTGGTAAGTTCGGCATCCTTGAAGTCGATCTTTTGAGCGTTTGTGTGAAGCGTTATGTCCAGATAAGCCGGGATGACAAATACCCGGTCTGTTGTATCCAGTGTCGCTGTTGCAATGGAATCCTGCAGAGTATGGGTATCCATGGTAACAAAACTTTCCTCGTCCATTACTGATTGACCGGTTGTAGCGAGGTGTTGTTCCGAATATTGCATGCCGGAGTTCATCGCTTTCATTAGCTGGTTACAATCGATATAATCGGATGTCAGTGAGAAGTTACCCCGTAGTTTCCCTCCCCGAAGCATGGCCTGGCGGATACGGTTTATTTCTCCGTTCAGCATAAAATCACTTTTTCCCAGATGCAGGTGGGCATTGGTCAATGTGATATCGTTAGTATTGAATTTCATGGTGGTCTGGTCTATTCGCATAGGGATGGGTAGCAGGCGGCTGAACCCCCTCATTTTGTTAAAGGAGAGGCTGCCTCGGATTTCCCAGCGACGTAATAATTGTGTTGTCACGTCGGTGGTATCCGTTTGGATTTGACCGGGTGTCCTTGGGCGGCGTGTACGTGCCTGCCTGGTTGTATTGGCCTGTGATGTTGTATCGGTCCGGGCAAGTCTTCGCTGGCGCACGGCATCCCGATAGGGGAGTGCTTCTAGATTGAATGTGTTTCCGGCAAGTATCATTCCGGTATGCATCGGCAGGATGAAGTATCGCAGGGTATCGACAGAAATGGTGGCACCTGCGGTGGGTATCCGTTTATTGGAGGCTGACGATTTGATGCCACCTTTCATGACGGTTTGTCCGGTTACCAGCCATACGGAATCGGGCAGGCGGGTACGCAGATAGTCAAACTTCAGTTGTGCAGTCATGGGGATAACGGCTGTCGTATCTATGACAGGCGATGTTTTTGCCTGTATGGCCAGTCGGCTGATATTTGTATTGATGTCATCCTGGTATTTGATGTTCAGGCTGTCTACCGACAAAGACATGCTTAACAGGTCTTTATTTTCCAGATAAGAACTGCCCTGTTGGGTGGAGTCGACCGAGAAACCGGCATTTGTTATAAAGACGTCCATACCCAACGGTTTGCTATAAGCCTTCAGCGTATCTATTTTTAACCGGCCTGAAGCATGAACTTTGCCGTATTGACTGTCCAGTAAGTCATCTACATTAAATGAAGCGGAAAGATCGGCATCCATTACTCCCTGAAGGAACAGGGTGTCCGGGTTCAGAAATTCCTGTGCAAGCCGTGTGAAGTCGATCTTACCTTTTATATTGGCGTCGACATTCGGTGAAGTCAGCAGGTTGGTTACTTTTCCACGCATATCCAAAGAGGTTGTCAGTCCTTTTAATCTCAGTTGTTCCAATGAGACAAAAGAAGAATCCGGATACATGCCGTTCAGATGGAGGTCCATATCCATCTGTATGGTGTCGATTCCTTGTTTGAGGCCTTTGACGTGGTAGGAGCCGTTCTCTATTTTACAACACAGGTTGACAGACGGAACAATACTGTCTCCCAGGTAACCGTGTATGTTCCCTTTCATGATGATAGCTCCTTTTGCCAGTGTTTTATCTCTGTTTTGGAAATAGGCATCGGGAATGAATTTCAATAAATCGTTCATGTCGGATATTTTGAGTCCGACTTCCATGTCTATTTTAGTTTGTTTCAGCGGCGGTAAACTGCTGACAGAGCCGTTGGCTGTAAAAGGAAGATTGTTAACGAGTAGTTCGGCATCATTCAACGTGATCGTGTTGAAGTTGTCAGAAAGTAAAAGCTGGCTTTTCAGTTTCAGGGCCAGTTTGTTTTCCAGTGTATAAGTCGGACTGCTGAACAGGATGGAAGTTGAGCCTGTTTCAATATCCAGTTTATTCTTTCCGTCGGTCAGTGAACCGTCCAGGTTGAGGAAGAAGCCGTTTATTTCAGCAAACAGATCGGCTTCGCGGTCATCATAAGTGAAACGGCCGTTTGTGATGCGCACTTTTTGCAGGTCGATGGGAGGCAACGGCTTTTTGCCGGTGTCGGCAGAGTCGGTCTCTGTGGAATAGATATCCCAGTTGGCAGCACCTTTCTTATTCACATAGCCATAGAAACGAGGTTCTTCGATACTGATTTCGCCTATTGTTATTTTGCCGTTAAAAAGATAATCGGTTGGCCGGAAAGAGATAATGGCGGATTTGAAAGCGATCAGGGAATCGGACGGAATGGCCAGTTCTTCCTTGTGTGCCGTTGAATCTTCGGCTGTATGTGAGATTAGATGGCCGTTCGTGAGCCGGATGCCCAGATGCGGGTATGTTTCAAAATAAGTCAGTTCGATCCGCTCGCAATCCAGATGGGCGTCAAGAAACTTATTCGTTTGTTCGATGACGAGCGGGGTCAGTTTCTCCGGAGGAAGAACGCCCCAGTTCAGAATACTGAACCCTATGCCCGGAAGGATAAAGAACAGGGTAACAGTGATAACGACGATTGTCGTAATTAATTTTTTATTGATCTTCATATTGCCTTCATGTATTGGTTATACAAAAGTATGTAAATAAACCCATATCTTTGTACCTGATAAGTTTATTTAAAAGATTATAGGCATATGGATTTTCGTCTGAAGGTATTTTATAGCGTAGCGACTAACCTGAGTTTTACAAAGGCTTCGAAGGAATTGTATATCAGTCAACCGGCTATAAGCAAGCATATTCATGAATTGGAGATGCAGTATAAGACGCCGTTGTTCGACCGTACTGGTAGCCGTATTGTGCTGACTCGGGCCGGCGAATTGTTGTTGTCGCATACCAATACGCTGCTGGCTGCTTACCGACAACTGGACTTCGAGATGAATCTGCTGACCGATAATATCTGTGGCGACCTGCGCCTGGGGGCCAGTACGACGATTGCCCAGTATGTATTGCCTCCCATCTTGTCTTCCTTTATCCGAAAATTTCCTGACATTCGGGCTTCCCTGCTGAACGGAAATAGTCATGATATTGAAAAAGCCCTGTGTGAAGGTAAGATCACTTTGGGGCTGGTGGAAGGAAATGCCCGACAGAGTTCTCTTCATTATACGCCTTTTATGAAAGATGAACTGGTCGTTATTACACATACCGGGAGTAAACTGGCCCGGTATGAAGAACTGACGTTGGACCAACTTTGCACACTTCCGCTGGTGCTGCGTGAAAATGGTTCAGGGACGTTGGCCGTCTTGGAATCTACATTGGCCGAACATCAGGTCAAGCTATCCCAACTGAAAGTACTGATGCAGTTGGGAAGTACTGAAAGTATTAAATTGTTTCTGGAAAATTCGGATGCACTGGCAATCGTGTCGGTACGTGCCGTTACCCGTGAACTGATGTCGGGAGTGCTGAAAGTGATCGATATCACAGATTTCTCTGCCGAACGTATGTTTTCCTTTGTGCAGCTACAGGGACAGAGCGGGGGACTGGAAGAGAGTTTCATCCGGTATATGCAAGCCTATAAGTAAATCAGATGTGGATGCCGTAATCGTGTTTCACTTCATCCATCACAAAAGTACTTTCCAGTGAACCGAGGCTGTCTATTGTTCCCAGAACATTGAGGATAAACTCCTGGTAGTATTTCATGTTTGGGGCATGGATCTTTAATAGATAGTCGTAACTGCCTGATATGTTATAACATTCAGTTACTTCGGGGATATCTTGTATGATCCGTGTGAACTCGGTCGCAATCTCCCTGTTCAGTTTGCTGAGTTTGACGCGGCAGAAGACGACAAAACCCAGATTCAGTTTTTCTGCATCCAATACGGCTATATACTTCTTTATATATCCTCCGTTTTCCAAACGTCTGAGGCGTTCGAAGACCGGGGTTGATGAAAGATTCACCCGGGCGGCAAGTTCTTTTGTTGTCAGCCGGGCATTTTCCTGTAGCGTGCGGAGGATCTGCAAATCCTTTTTGTCTAAAGTCTCCATAGAATAAAATTCTTTTATCTGATTCTTTTTAACTGTTGTATAGTTGACTCTGTCTGTATGACGGTGTAAAAATAGTATTATTTTCTATATTTATATGATTTCTTGTTTGATATTTCTTTGTATGATACTTTTGCTGGAAAATAATACAGTAATAAGTCAAATAAAAAAAGAATAAGATCATGGCAAAAAGAGAATTACATTTCGAGACTTTACAGCTTCATGTAGGACAGGAACAGGCGGATCCGGCAACAGATGCTCGTGCAGTACCCATTTATCAGACGACTTCCTATGTGTTTCATAACTCGGCGCATGCGGCAGCCCGTTTCGGTTTGCAGGATCCGGGAAATATTTACGGTCGTTTGACTAATTCAACGCAAGGTGTTTTTGAACAGCGTGTGGCGGCTCTTGAAGGAGGCGTTGCCGGGTTGGCTGTCGCTTCGGGCGCAGCTGCCATTACCTATGCATTCGAGAATATTACACGTGCCGGCGACCATATTGTAGCGGCAAAGACAATTTATGGAGGTAGCTATAATCTGCTGGCACATACCTTGCCGGTTTATGGGGTAACTGCCACTTTTGTTGATCCGGCTGACTTGTCTAATTTTGAAAAGGCTATCCGGGAAAATACGAAAGCGATCTTTATCGAAACTCTGGGTAATCCGAATTCAAATATTATATCTATAGAAGAGGTGGCAGCCATTGCCCATCGTCATAAGATTCCCCTGATTGTGGATAATACTTTCGGAACACCTTATCTGATACGTCCGATCGAATATGGTGCGGATATTGTAGTGCATTCGGCAACAAAATTCATCGGTGGACACGGTTCGTCGTTAGGAGGTGTCATTGTCGATTCCGGCAAATTCGACTGGGGGGCTTCCGGTAAGTTCCCGCAACTGACAGAACCTGATCCGAGTTATCATGGGGTACGTTTTGTGGATGCTGCCGGACCTGCAACTTATGTGACCCGTGTTCGTGCTGTCTTGTTACGCGATACGGGGGCTTGTATCAGTCCGTTCAATGCATTTATCTTGTTACAGGGATTGGAAACTCTCTCATTGCGTGTGGAACGTCATGTTGAAAATGCTCTGAAAGTGGTTGACTTCCTGCAAAATCATCCGAAGGTGAAAAAGGTGAACCATCCATCTTTGTCGGAGCATCCCGATCATGCGCTGTATGAACGTTACTTCCCGAAAGGTGCCGGTTCAATCTTTACTTTCGAGATACAAGGAGGGCAGGAAGAAGCACATCGTTTTATCGACAGCCTGGAGATCTTTTCCCTGCTGGCAAATGTAGCCGATGTAAAATCTTTGGTTATTCATCCGGCCAGTACTACACATTCGCAGTTGAATGCAGAAGAACTGGCGGAACAGGAGATTTATCCGGGAACAGTGCGCCTTTCGATAGGAACGGAGCACATAGAAGATTTGCTTGTAGATCTGGAGCAGGCACTGGCTAAAATCTGAACAATCGGAATGAAAAGGGTGTTATAACTTCAAGTTATCAGCTATTCCATAATGTGATTGGTTCGATATCTTTTTAAAGCCTATCTTTGCGCCGTCAAAAACAAAGGATAACTAAATGATATTATAAGAAATGAACACAATTGAACAAGTGCTGACGAAGTACAACAAACTCCTTTTCATTCTCCTATTCGTTCTTTGTCTGATGCCTTTTATTTCTCCGGCTATAGCTCTGTTTCTGGGTCTTGCGCTGGGAATGACAGCCGGACAACCCTTCCCGAAATTCAGTAAGAAAACGTCTAAATATTTATTGCAGTTCTCTGTAGTAGGCTTGGGATTCGGTATGAATCTGCATGAATCGCTGAGAACCGGAAAAGAAGGGATGCTCTTTACGGTCGTATCGGTTGTTGCCGTGTTGGCTTTAGGTATGTATCTGGGGAAGAGATTGATGATGGACCGGAAAACGGCTTATCTGATCTCCGCCGGAACTGCGATTTGCGGAGGAAGTGCTATAGCTGCCGTTGCTCCGGTGGTAAAAGCCAACGACAATGAGATGTCGATGTCGCTTGGAACAATCTTTATTCTGAATGCGATCGCATTGTTTATTTTTCCGCCTATCGGACATTTGCTGGGAATGAGCCAGGAGCAATTCGGTATGTGGGCGGCTATTGCCATACATGATACGAGTTCTGTCGTGGGAGCCGGTGCCGCTTACGGTGAGCAAGCGCTTGAAATAGCTACAATGGTCAAGTTGACACGTGCTTTATGGATTATCCCGGTAACGATTGCTACCATGTTTATTTTCAAACAGAAAGGTGCAAAGATCAGCATACCCTGGTTTATTTTCTTCTTTATTCTGGCTATGGTTGCAAATACTTTCCTGACAATTCCTGAAACGATAACAGGTTCACTGGTTTGGCTGGCAAAGAAAGGTTTAACGGTTACCCTGTTTTTGATCGGTGCCGGATTATCCCGGAAAGTAATCAAACAGGTAGGCGTACGCCCGATGGTGCAAGGTGTTGTCCTTTGGATATTTATCGGGTTGATCAGTTTAGGAGTAATAATGTTGGTTTAAAACGAGATTTTGCCCGTTTTAAACGAAGTGGAGGCCCGTTTTAAACAAGAATAACTGTACTTCTCCTTTTTATGGAATGTAATCAATCCTGAAAAATATGAAACCCATATCTCTTACTTCCCTCTTATTGAATTAATTTCCTATCTTTGCGGTTTCTAAGTGAATAATAAAGATGGCATCTAAGATTACAAAAGGCATTATAATTTCATTTTGGGTACTGTTCGTTGCAGCAGTGGGAACTGTGTTTCTGATATTTACAGCTATTGCAAATGGTTCAATCGGGTATGTCCCCCCCGTAGAACAGCTAGAAAATCCAATCGATAAATATGCATCCCAGGTTATTTCGGCAGATGGAAAGACGCTGGGTAGTTATGCGCATAGTAAAGATAACCGTATTTTTGTGAATTATCGGGACCTTTCGCCCGATTTGGTGAAGGCTTTGATTGCAACTGAAGATGTTCGTTTCACCGAACATAGTGGTATTGATGCTCAGGGACTTTTCCGTGCTGTTGTAAAACGCGGTATCCTGATGCAGAAAAGTGGTGGTGGCGGTAGTACTATCACTCAACAGCTGGCAAAACAGCTTTTCTCACCGAATGCAGATAATTTGATGGAACGTCTTTTCCAGAAGCCGATTGAATGGGTGATTGCTGTTCAGTTGGAACGTTATTATACAAAGGAAGAGATCATTAATATGTATCTGAATAAGTTTGACTTCCTGTATAATGCGGTAGGAATCCAGTCGGCTGCTCGGGTTTATTTCGGGACTACTCCGAAGAATCTGAAGATAGAGGAAGCTGCTACTTTGGTCGGTATGTGTAAGAACCCTTCTTATTTTAATCCGAAGCGTCAGAATGAACGTACACGCGGACGCCGTAATACGGTACTGGAACAAATGCAGAAAGCTGGTTATATCACTCGTGCTGAATGTGATTCGTTGAAGGCTTTGCCGCTGGTTCTTCATTTCACCCGTATGGACCATAAGGAAGGTCCGGCTCCTTACTTCCGTGAATATCTGCGTATCCTGATGACCCGTCCTAAACCGGATCGCAGTACGTACAGAGGTTGGCAGAAACAGCAGTTTTATGAAGATTCTCTGGCTTGGGAAACCAATCCTCTCTATGGTTGGTGCAACAAGAATAAGAAAGCTGACGGCGAGTATTATAATCTTTATACCGACGGTCTGAAAATATATACGACGATCGACTCTCGTATGCAGCAGTATGCGGAAGAAGCTGTCCGTGAGCATTTCAGTAAAGATTTGCAGCCTGCTTTTGTTCAGGCTAACAGAAAGAAGAAACAGGCTCCTTTCTCAATTGATCTTCGTCCGGGTGAAGTGGATACAATTATGATGCGTGCCATGCATCAGACCGACCGTTACCGGGCTATGAAAAAGGCAGGGGAGAAGGAAGATGAGATACGCAAAGTGTTCAATACACCTGTCGATATGCGTGTATTCTCCTGGAACGGACCTGTCGATACGATCATGTCGCCGATGGACTCTATCCGTTACCATAAAAGCTTCCTGCGTACCGGCTTTATGTCGATGGATCCGCGTAATGGTTATGTGAAGGCTTATGTGGGTGGTATCGATTATAATGACTTCCAGTATGATATGGTGAATGGCGGACGCCGTCAGATCGGTTCTACTATCAAGCCGTTCCTCTATTCTCTGGCGATGATTGAAGGTTTCAGTCCATGCGACGAAATGATGCATGTACAAAATACATATTTTGACGAGAATGGTATCCCCTGGACTCCGCGTAATGCCAGCGCCAAGCGGGTTGGTGAACGTGTTTCTATTCAATGGGGATTGCAAAATTCGGATAACTGGGTGACGGCATGGCTGATGAGCCAGATGTCTCCGTATACTTTCGTGCGTCTGCTTCATTCTTTTGGTTTGAAGAATCAGATGGATCCTGTAATTTCGATATGTCTCGGTACTCCTGACGTTTCGGTAGGCGAGATGGTAAGCGGTTATACTGTTTTTGCAAATAAAGGTATCCGTGCTGAACCGATCTATGTAACCCATATCGAGGATCCGTATGGAAATACGATTGCCTCCTTTAATTCACAGATGAGTGAAGTGCTGACGGAAGATGCTTCTTATAAGATGCTTCACATGTTGAAGAATGTGATCGATGGCGGAACAGGTAGCCGTGTCCGTTTCCGTTATGGAATCAAGGCTCCGATGGGCGGTAAGACCGGTACGACGCAAAATAACTCCGACGGTTGGTTCATGGCCTTTACACCTAGCCTGGTGTCGGGTTGCTGGGTTGGAGGTGAAGAACGTTCCATCCATTTCGACCGTTTGTCTGAAGGTCAGGGGGCCAGTATGGCGTTGCCGATCTATGGTTTATTCATGCAGAAAGTATATGCTGATAAGACGCTCGGCTATTCGGAAGAGGAAGATTTCGATATTCCGGAACAATATGCAAATCCTTGTAAAACCATCACGGAGGAAGAACGCAAGCATATCCCGGCAGATCCCGGAGGCATTGATAAAATGTTTGAATAGTAAACAAGATTGATTATATGAGACTCCCGCAAATCTGAATAATTTATTAGATTTGCGGGAGTTCATTTTTTTAGAAGATCTGAACTTATTTCAAAGGAAAGTGGTTTACAGATTATAAAGTGATATAACATGAATTTCAGACATAAATATGTATTGGCTATTGATCAGGGAACAACTACTTCCCGGGCCATCCTGTTTAATCGTCAGGGACAGGTCATCACACTCTCTCAGAAAACGTTCCAGCAATATTTTCCTAAGCCGGGTTGGGTAGAGCATGACCCGAACGAGATATGGTATACGCAGTCGCTTGCGATCAAGGAAGCGATGGCGAAAGCCGATGTGACGGATGACCATATTGCCTGTATCGGCATTGCCAATCAGCGTGAGACGACGATTGTGTGGGACCGTGAGACGGGTTTTCCAGTTTACAATGCGATTGTGTGGCAGGACCGCCGCACAGCTGATTATTGTGAGGAGTTGAAAGCGGAAGGTTATTCCGATTTTATTCAGCAAAAGACCGGACTGGTCATCGATGCCTACTTTTCGGCAACTAAAGTGAAATGGATACTGGATCATGTAAAAGGTATCCGTGAACGGGCGGAACGGGGTGAACTTTGCTTTGGAACAGTCGATTCCTGGCTGATCTGGAAGCTGACACGGGGTACACAGTTTATTACGGATATTACAAATGCCTCCCGGACCATGTTATTCAATATAAATACCATGCAATGGGATCAGGAGTTGCTCGATCTGTTTACAATCCCGGCCTCCATGTTGCCGGAGGTGAAGAGCAGCAGCGAGGTTTATTGTGAGACTTCTACCCCGATATTTAAAGCCGGTATTCCTGTTTCGGGAATGGCGGGCGACCAGCAGGCGGCTCTGTTCGGACAGCTGTGTCTGGAAGAAGGTATGATGAAGACGACCTATGGTACGGGCTGTTTTATGATCGTAAATACCGGGGACAAACCGGTGCTTTCACAAAACAACCTGCTGACGACCATTGCCTGGAAGCTGGGTGATAAAGTAACTTATGCACTGGAAGGCAGTGTGTTTGTCGGTGGTGCGGCTATCCAGTGGCTCCGTGACGGTATCGGGTTGATACCGAATGCTCCGGTCACGGAACAGATGGCGAAGTCGGTCCCGGACAATGGCGGTGTCTATTTTGTACCTGCATTGACCGGTTTGGGAGCTCCTTATTGGGACCAGTATGCACGGGGAGCTATTATTGGCATTACCCGCGGTACGACAGCTGCGCATCTGACACGTGCTGCGTTGGAAGGTATTTGCTACCAGGTATATGATGTACTGATCGCGATGGAGAATGATATTCACGCCAAGCCGAAGGAGATTCGGGTGGATGGCGGTGCGATTGCTAATAATTTCCTGATGCAGTTTCAGGCGGATATCAGCCGCTGTCCGGTAGTCCGTCCCAGTATAATTGAGACAACAGCTTTAGGAACTGCTTATCTGGCTGGGTTGGCTGTGAACTACTGGAAAGATATGGATGAGTTGAAAGAGCAGTGGTCGCTGGATACCATCTTCACTGCCAAGATGAAACCGGAAACAGCTTTGGCTTTACTTTCCGATTGGCATAAGGCGGTCGGACGGACAATGAACTGGGCGATGGATAGCGAAATATAAAGAGTATGCCTGGATACCCGGAATTGCATCGCTTGCAGGCTTTGCGCTGGCAGCGATGCTTTATTATATTCTGAAATAGAGCATTTAAACGTTTTTTATCTAATCTAAAAAGTGGTATATTCGTGGTATTATTCTGGAGAGAAAGAATAGCCAGAATCAATTTAAGCCTATTGAAATGAGTAGAATAACCACTTTACTTTTAGTATTTTGTTTGATATTGTCCGGATGCGGAAACCATAAATCTCGAAATAATCAGGTTACATTGGAACCGGATTCATTATCCGGACCTCACAGCCATGCACAAGAGTTGTTTGACAAAGCCCGTGAACTGCAAAAAGGGGAGGATTATCCTGCCGCCATATCGGTTTATCAGCAATTAATATCCCTGGAACCAACGGATGATGACATAAAATCTGTCGCCACCCTAATGGATGAAGGATTCCTGCAATTGGTCTATTGCTATATCTTTGGCGGGCAACGGAAAGACGGGGCAGACTATTTCAGCCATATATATAAAGAAAATAAACTTTGGTTTGTACGGAATTATCCCCGTAGTGTGGAAATCAGTACAGCTTATTCCCTCTATGAAGCTACGCGCCTGGAAGAAGCCGTTGCTCTGATAGACCGTGCCTTGTCGCGGCAAGAGGAAGGCAGGGAGAATGAGCAACTTTACGTGGACAATGGCATTGCATCCGTCATTTATAACCAGGCTGGCGAAATACGCAAGGCGATTGCCTGTGGCGAACGGAGCCTTGAGATTATAAAAACACTGGAAGACCAGTCGAAGATCGTGTTTGTGCTGGGTAACTTGATTTTTCAGTATCAGCAGGTGGGAGAATTTGAACAGGCCCTTGCAGCTTATGATGCTCTGCTGGCTTCCGGTGAAGGGGAAAAGAACCCGTATGGATTGTGTGCTGCCGAGACAAATGTTGTCCAGCTCTACGATGAATGGGGTTTGGAAGAGGAAGTAATGCTCCATCTTGATAAAGCCCGTGAAGCTGCCGACCGGAGCAGTGTTCCTGATGCCTTTCTCCGGGTAGATAATTTATCCGTTTATTATGCTCTTCAATGTAAAGAATATGAAAAGGCTGCCGTTTTGCTGGACAGTATGCAGGTTCGTATGCCGGACCGTTCACAAAATTCGTTCTATCATGAATTTTATGATAATTACACCTGTATTCTGGCTGTAAGCGAGACGAAAGGGCAGGGCGGAATGGCTATTGCTTCGGCTCGCCAATTAATCGGGCAGTTGAAAGATAGGCCGTTGAATAACTTGTCGGTCCTGACATACCGCCTGTTGGGGGATGTGTTGGCAGAGGTAGGGGAGACGGCCTTATCCATAGAAGCGTATCAGGCCTGTTGTGACTATATAGAGAAGAACCAATTGGTGAATCAGCAGCGTCTGGTCTATTATGCGTTGGGAAAACTGTATGCAGAAACAATGCGCCCAGCCGAATCGTCCCGCTATCTGCTGATGGCTCATCAGGCTAACCAACAGTTTACCGAACGCCGGAATGCCGGATTAATTTCGCAATTCCGGGTTAAATATGAAACAAGGGAAAAGGAGCAGGATAACCGGTTGTTGCGTTCCGAGTTGCAGTTGCAGAAACGTACCCTGCAATATTATATCCTGATTGGCATCTTATCCTTTTTATTGGGCGTTGCTTTTTTGCTTTGGCTGAGTATGCGTCATAAGAAATCTCTCCGGCTGATTGAGGAAAAGGAAGGTCAGCTCCGGCAGATGCTGACCGAGCGGCAGAACCTGAACCGTAAAAACGAAGAACTACGTATGCAGATTGAAACGGCAGATGCCCAGCATACAATGCAGGAGGTGATAAACAGTCTTTCTCCCCGTTTGCTGACTGCGGAAGAGGAGCAGGAGTTCCGTCGCCAGTTCTGCCTTCTCTATCCGTCGTTCCTGTCGGGGTTGCGGAAGGCTTGTTCGGCTGTGACTCGTAATGATGAGTTGCTGGCTATGCTAATTCGTCTGAATCTTTCGTCGGAAGAAATAGCTTTTGCCCTCGGAAATAACCGGGCAAGTGTGAATACCTCCCGCTTCCGTTTGCGGAAAAAGTTGGAGCTGGACAAAGACGTATCGTTGGAAGATTACATGAGTCGATTTTAAATGGTTTGTAAATCAATAGATAGAAGTCTGTTATAGTAATTGTCTATTGAATTGTCTATTGCCGTTTTTAGGAAATGGCACCGGTATTGCATAGTTTCGCTTTCGTTGTAAGGCTTTTGATTGAAGTTATCATATAATATGAATTAAAATTAGCTAACATGAAAACGATTACATTATCAAGATTGAACAGACCATTTTTATTAAGGAGATTATTAACTATTACCTGTACTATCCTTTCTGTACTAATCCTGTTTGCGGCTTGCAGCGATGATGACGAGCCGTGTCCGTCACAACATCCGCAGGTGGCAGTTTGTTTGAAAAGCCAGACAAACAGTTGGCGTACAGCCCTGAGTTATTATGCCACAAATCAGTTGGAATCGAAAGGGCTGAGTTATACGACTTATGTAGCCAAAGACAAAGCACAGCAGGCGAACCAGATTCGTATGGCAGTGGAATCAGGCTGTCAGATACTGGTGGTCGCTCCCGAAGGTATTGCCAAGGATGCACTTGATGTCGCTTTCTCGGCAGGGATTCCGGTCATTATGTTTGAAGACGGAGTGACTGATGGCTATACCGCGTTGGTACAGGGGGACAATGCGGCTGCCGGTAAAAATGCCGCAGAGTATGTCGCCTCGAAAGGAGCCGGTCATGCAGTGGCTTTTAAGATTACACAAGACCCAGCGTCGAGTGATGCCCGTGTAGATGCTTTTACAGAGGAACTGAAATCCAAATCACCTTCAACGCAGGTGACTACACAGACTCTTTCATTATATACCAGCGCTAACGGCAAGGAAGCCGCAGACCGTATCCTGGCCGATGATCCGTCGGTGGATGCTTTTTATGCCCAGGATGACGAGGTGGCATCGGGTGTAATCGAGGCCATCAATGAATCCGGCCGCAATGATATCAAGGTCGTTGTCGGTTGTGGCGGGTCGCAGGCTTTCTTCTCATTGATACTTTCTACAACGGTCACGGATGTTGCGACTACGCTTTATTCGCCGTCCATGATTACCAAATGCATAGACTTGGCTGATGATGTGCTGAAAGGCAAAACGATTGAGGAAAAACAGATTGTAATGCCGGCGACAGTCGTAAACAAGGATAATGTCCGGGAATATCAGGATAGCAACTCTCCTTATTGAGTTGCTTGAGTTTCCGGTTCGGGCGCAGGATTAGCAGATTCTTTCTGTTAATTCTGCGCTTGAGTAACAGGGTTTCTCTATAAATCCTTATATTTGCCCATCACCAATAAAAAGACAATCGATATGACGACAAAGCCTTATAGCACAGACGAAACTCCACAGTCTCAGCCCGTCTCCGAACCTGCTGTTTCTTATGGTCTGCCACAGGATACCGCCAGCCTGAAGCTGGCAGCAATCAATGAATTGATGAATATCTTCGACCCGGAGCGCCTTTCGCAGGCGGTTGATTATTTGCGGTCGCTGGGAAGGGAAGAGGTTGGAGAATATCCTTATTACCCATCTTCCTCCAATGAATTAAGACAGGAGTTGGCAGAAGCAGAAGATGATTTTGCCAACGGGCGGGTGTATTCAACTGATGAGTTACGTAAAGAAATGCGTATATGGTAACACATTTAGACTGGTCAGCCAAAGCCCGACGAAATCTGAATCAGATATTTGTATATTATAAAAAGAAAAGTGGTCAGGCAGCAGTGCGCTTATTCAATAAGATTTTAGATGAAGCAGAAACATTACTGATCTTCCCCGAGGCTGGAAAAATAGAACCTTTGGGGGAAGATATGCAGATATGTTACCGTTCTTTAGTTATAGAAAAACATTTTAAACTTATCTATTATAGTAAGAATGATGCAATAAGAATCGTTGCTATTTGGGATTGCAGACGAAATCCGTCTAACTTCAAGCAATTTGTAGGAAAATAGATTAATCAAATCAATCCCCATATAACCTTTATCACCTCCGGAATAGAAGCCTCTACTTCCGGAGTCAGTTCCATATTGACCTCGTTCAGGTTGGCGGCGGAGACGACAATCAGGTGTACTTCCGGCAGGTCGCCGGTCAGAATCATTGTTTCAATCATGTCGCGGAGACCTATTTCATGGGCACTCATCAACGGAGGATAATCGCTGGCGTATTTCGGACAGATGAGACGGACGGTGCCCGGAGGATTGCTGTCGAGGGTGGCGTCTACCATGATGATATGGTCGTAACCAGTGAGCCAGCTGATAAGATGCAAACCTCCCGTCCCGCCATCCATCAGGGTGACGTGGGCGGGAAGCGTTTCTTTCTCCAGGGCGCGGATGACGTGTATACCGACCCCTTCATCTTTCAGCAATAAGTTGCCGACACCTAATATAAGAGTTTTCTTTTCCATCATTTGCTTTTCTTTGCCGCCTTCGTGATTGTTTCGGCTGTCTCTGTTATTTCTTCCTTGTCGGCTATCTCTTCTTCGATGAACTTCCAGCCACCGATGATGGAGGAGGTTTCACCGCGCTGTTCGATGTAGTCGTGGTAGAATACCAGATATACATGGACGATGGCGAACAGGATGAAGAACCACATCAGGAAATGATGTATCTGCCGCGCCATCAGGTCGCCGCCCATCAACGGGACGGTCCAGGCAAACAGCTGGGGGAAGGCAGACTGGCTCATTTTGGCATACAGCCCGAAACCCGTAATGCTTTGCAGCAGGAAGGCCCAGAACGTGCCGAAATAGATTAAGCTCGCCAGCGCATTATGCCCGATACTGTCGACCGGCTTGTTCTTTATCATCAGTATATCGACTTTGATTACCTCCAATACTTCCTGCCATTGCGATTTCTTCAACGGGATGAAGTTGTTCCAGCGGGCAAAGCGGTTTCCCACGAATCCCCAATACAGGCGGAACACGAAGTTGAAGAAAAACACGAATGCTGTTACAAAGTGGATGAAACGGACCACGCCGAACCAATAGCTGAAATAGGCTTCCGAAGCATTCAGCATGGCCGGAGGGTCGGCAATGATAAACCCGGTAATGCAAAGTATGACGATGCACAATGCATTCACCCAGTGGTAAATACGTACGGGCAACTCCCATACGTATACTTCTCTCAGACGTTTCTTACGACTTTTCATAGCAATACTTTTTAAAACGTATCCATTTGGTGCACATACTTCCCTTCCTCGTCATACAGGTGTACGGCACAGGCCAGACACGGGTCGAAGGAATGGATGGTCCGGAGGATTTCAAGCGGTTGATTGGCATCGTGTATCGGTGTGCCTATCAAGGCTGATTCGTAGGGTGACAGGTTGCCGTTCTCGTCTCTCGGCGAAGCGTTCCAGGTGGTCGGGACTACCATCTGATAGTTCTTCATCCGGTTGTTCTCGATGACGGCGAAATGAGCCAGTGCGCCGCGCGGAGCTTCGCAGAGGCCGACCCCTTGCGCCTGTTTCGGCCAGTTCTCGTTTTCCCACATGACCGGGTTGGCCATGCGCGAGTCGCCATTTTCCAGGTTCTTCATCAACTGGTCGAAAAACTCGAGCGACCATTGAGCGACCAACTGGGTTTCGATGCCGCGGGCAGCGGTGCGGCCCAGGGTGGAGAAGAGGGCGGAGGCGGGGAGGTCGAGTGCCTTCAGCACATTGTCGACAGCTGTCTTCTGCGGTTCCTTTCCGGCGGCATAGGCTACGACGAGACGGGCCAGCGGGCCGACTTCCATAGCATGCCCTTTCCAGCGGGGCGTTTTAATCCAGCTATATTTATCGTCTACGTTCAGATGCTTGTAGGGCGGTTTCGGACCGGTATATTCGAGGTTCGTTTCTCCTTCGTACGGATGGAGACCGGCTTTATCGCCTTCGGTGTATTTGTACCAGGAGTGGTAGATATATTCTTTGATTTCCTCCGGCGAGTTGGCGTCTACCGGATGAACCTTGCTCAGGTCGCGGTCGAGGACGATGCCGCGCGGACTCATGTAATCTTCTACACCGGCGTATCCATGCAGGGGGAAATCACCGTAGGAAAGGTAATTGCTTACACCGCCGCCTATCTTGCTCCATTCGTCTTTATATACGCCGGCAATCATCAGGAGGTCGGGGATATACACCTGGTCGATGAAATCCTTGCCTTCCTGCAACTTCTGTTTCACCAGTGCGAGACGTTCGGCATTGATGGCGTTCGCCTCGTTCAGGTCGATGCTGCACGGCATGCCGCCGACCAGGAAGTTGGGATGCGGGTTCTTTCCGCCGAAGACGGCATGTACTTTGACAATCTCTTTTTGCCATTCCAATGCTTCGAGGTAATGGATGGTGGCAATCAGGTTTTGCTCCGGCGTCAGTTTGTAGGCCGGGTGCCCCCAATACCCGTTGGCGAAGATGCCCAGTTGACCGCTGGCGACGAACTTCTTGAGCTTGTTTTGCATTTCTGTGAAATAGCCTTCCGTGTTTTTGGGCCACGGCGACAGCTGCTGGGCGAGGAGGGCGGCCGCTTTCGGGTCTGCCTTGAGGCCGGAAACAATGTCGACCCAGTCGAGGGCATGCAACTGGTAGAAATGCACCGTATGGTCGTGCATGTAGAGCACCGCTTCCATGATGTTGCGCACCATTTCGGCATTGGGCGGAACACTGATGCCGAGCGCATTCTCAACGGCGCGAACCGAGCAAAGCGAGTGGATGGAGGTACACACGCCGCAAACACGGCCTACGAACACCCAGGCATCGCGCGGGTCGCGGTCGCGTACTATGTTTTCGATTCCACGTACCATCGTACCGGAACTGTATGCATCTTTTATTTTGCCATTTTCGATGGCTGCCTCTACCCGGAGATGACCTTCGATACGGGTAATAGGGTCTATAACGATTCTTTCAGACATGGTGTTGCTAATTTAGTTAGATGGTAGATTTGTTTTCCGGTTCTTCGTTGTCGATCAGTTTCTTCTTCCGGATATTAGTGGCTACGGCATGGACGGCGATGCCGGCTGCTGTCGCGGCTCCCAGGGCAAGGCCAATCTGGTCGGCTGTCGCTTCGATGCCGAACCCGTGTACGTCGGGCATCCGTTTATAGAACGGGCTGTTGTCCCAGAAGTTTTCTTCGCTGCAACCGAGGCAGGGGTGCCCGCTCTGGATAGGGTAGCTTGTCCCTTCGTTCCATTTGATGATACCGCAGGAGTTGTAGGTGCTCGGCCCTTTGCATCCCACTTTGTAGAGGCAATACCCATGCTTGGCGTTTTCGTCGTCGAAGCTCTCCACGAAGAGGCCGGCGTCGAAGTTGGCACGGCGGTAGCAGGTGTCGTGCACGCGGCGTGAATAGAACATCTGCGGACGTCCCAATCCGTCGAGTTGCGGCATACGCTCGAATGTCAACATATAGATGATTACACCTGCCATGACGTCGGCGATTGGCGGGCAGCCTTGTACGTTGATGATTGGTTTCCCCTTGATAACCTTATGGATCGCTTTTGCGCCGGTCGGGTTCGGGTTGGCCGCCTGCACGCAACCGGCACATGCGCAGTTTCCCCAGGCGATGATGGCTTTGGCGCCTTCGGCAGCCTCGCGGGTGATTTGCAGGGCGCTTTTGCCGCCGACACAGCAATAACCTTCGTCTTTCGTCGGAATCGAACCTTCAATCATAAGCAGGTATTCACCTTTATATTTCTTCATGGTCTCTTCCTTGGCAGCTTCGGCCTGTTCGCCGGCGGCAGCCATCAGGGTTTCCGTATAATCGAGTGAGATTTTGTCGAGAAGCAGGGTCGCCACGATAGGGTGGGCGGCACGGATGAACGATTCTGTACAGCAGGTGCATTCTTGCAGGTGAAGCCAGATGACCGGCAGGCGCGGCTTGGTTTCGAGCGCGTTGACAACCTGGGCAACACCGGAGGCTTCCAACCCCATAAAGGCGGCCATGGTGGTACAGAATTTCAGGAAATCCCTTCGGGAGATGCCTTTCTGCCGGCATTCCTCGTAGACGGTTGGTCTTTTGTTATCCATATTTTCGTAATTTATTGGTTTCTTTGTTTTCTTCCGATGACTGGAACAGTACTCTTCCGATAGTCGGAACAACACTCTTCCGATGGTAGGAACAGTGCTTTTCCGATAGTCGGAATAACGCTCTTCCGATTGGCGGAAATTTCAGCAGATACGCGGCAGCTGTTCGCCGCTCAGCATATCGACTATCCGGTAGTTGCCGTAAAGTGTCCTCATCTTCACCACTGCGTTGCCTTTCTTTTCCACCCGTCCGATGACGGTAGCCTTTTCTCCCTCCGGGAAACTGCGCATGACGACCAGTGCTTCTTCCGCCAGTGCTTCGGGGAGGATGACCAGCACCAGCCCTTCGTTGGCGACATACAGCGGGTCGAGTCCCAGTATCTCCGAAGCGCCTCTTACAGCATCGGGGATGGGGAGGGCCGCTTCGTCCAGTATGATTTCAACGTTGGCCGCTTTCGCAATTTCGTTCAGTGTTCCGCTCACCCCGCCACGTGTCGGGTCGCGGAGCACATGGACTTCCTCTATATTTTTTAACAACCGGGAGAGCATATTGTTTAACGAAACGGTATCACTTTTCAGATTTGTTTCGAATCCGAGGCTTTCGCGGGCGGAAAGGATGGTGATGCCATGCGCTCCGATAGGACCGCTGCAAATCACTGCGTCTCCGGGTTGTACGCGGTCGGGGGCGATGCGGATGCTTTCGGCGACGACTCCGATGCCGCTGGTATTGATAAAGAGTTTGTCGCATTTGCCACGTTCCACCACCTTGGTATCACCGGCGACAATCTGCACGCCGGCTTTGTCGGCCGCCTTCCTCATGGACTGCACGATGCGTTGCAGGTCGGCAAGCGGCAGGCCCTCTTCGAGTATGAACCCGGCAGTGAGGTAAAGCGGACGGGCACCGCAGCAGGCAAGGTCGTTCACCGTCCCGTTCACCGCCAGGTCGCCGATATCGCCTCCGGGAAAGAAAATCGGGTCGACCACGAAAGAGTCGGTCGAACATGCCATACGCCCTTTCTGAACGGGAAATACGCAGCCATCGTGGTCCTGTTCTAGCAACGGGTTGCGGAAGGCGGGGTAGAAGATGTTGCTTATCAGTTGATGCGTCATCCTCCCGCCACCGCCATGCGCCATCAGCACACAGTCGGCATCGTTCAACGGTATCGGGCAGTTAAAATCTTCGTTCTTCATAATCATTATTATCATATTTGAACTATCTTGTCCCCGTGCTTGACACGGGGCCGCAAAGGAGCAGGCTGTATCAAAAGATACATATAGGAAACGGTCTATGCCTCTGCGATCCCGTGTCAAGCACGGGAACGGGATAGTTCATATTTTTCTATATTTATAGTAAGCCGCACAAACTCCTTCCGACGAAACCATCGGTGCACCTTTCGGGCGTTCCGGCGAACAACCCTTTCCGAAGAAAGGACAGTCGGCGGGTTGCTTCACGCCCCGCATGATGTCTCCGGCAATACATTCGGATGGGATTTCTGTTCCATTCGGATGGAATGGGAATTTCTCCCGGGAGGAATAGGCTGCATATGTTTTCTTTAATCGTAAACCGCTGTGGGGAATGACGCCGATGCCCCGCCATTCCTGGTCGCATGCCTCGAGCGTTTCGTCCATCAACGCGCGGGCGGCCGGGTTACCCGTTTCGGGGACGGCACGCCGGTAGGCATTCTCGACAATGTGGCTTCCGCCTTCCAACTGGAGCAGGCAACGATAAATGCCGTATAGCAGGTCGACCGGCTCAAAGCCTGTGACGACCATTGGTGTTTTATATTGTTCGGCCAGCTTGTGGTAAGCAGAGTTTCCGGTGATGGCACAGACGTGTCCGGCGGTCAGAAATCCGTCTACCTTACTTCCCGGGTCCGAAAGAATCGCGTCTATGGCCGGAGGAACTGTGAACAGTGACGTGAGTAACGAGAAATTGCTTAACTTTCGCCGTTGTGCCTCTTTTAACGCCATCATATGAACAGGGGCGGTTGTTTCAAAGCCAATGGCGAAAAAGACAACTTCTTTCTTCGGATTTGTTTCCGCCAGTTCGACCGCATCGAGCGGGGAATAAAGCATTCGAACATCTGCACCGTGTGCTTTTGCCTGTAATAAATCTTCTTTTGTGCCCGGCACACGCATCATGTCACCAAACGAAGCCAGAATAATATCGGATTGTCCCGCCAATTCAAGTGCCTGGTCAATCAGACTAACCGGAGTCACACAAACCGGGCATCCCGGCCCGTGAAGTAGCCGGATTTCCTGTGGCAGCATCTCCTCCAGGCGGTAACGGGCAATGGCATGGGTTTGCCCGCCGCATATCTCCATGATGTGCCACGGCCGGGTCGTTACCTTTCGGATAGCCCGCAGGAGTGCCTGTACCTGTTCGTTATTTCTATATTCATCGACGTACTTCATAAGCGTTGGAGTTTCTTTAAATCTTCCAGTGTTTCTTCTGCCTCTCGTGCATTCACTACGGAGATCGCCATTCCGGCATGCGCCAGGATATAATCGCCTTCCGTCACATCGACCCATTGGATGCAAATGTTTTTGGTGATGCCGCTAAAGTCAACTCTGGCCATGGCCAGCTCAGGCTCGGAACGGTCTATGCTTATAATTTTACCAGGTATTGCCAGACACATAAGCTGATTTGTTTTTTATTAACAACTCCAAAAGTAGGCAATATGTTTGGGAAAAGGTGTGTTAAATGATACATATTATCTATTAATTTATAGATAAAAGTTATCTCTATTGTTGCCGGGTTCGGTTGTTTGTTAAACTTAAACCCTCTATATTTGTGAGCATAGTAAAACAAACAGTGTGAGAATATCGATATTGACAATCCGTGGGTTAGTGCAAGGCGTTGGCTTTCGTCCTTTTATCTATCGTATAGCAAATGAGATGAAGATAAAAGGAGAGGTCGGTAACCGGAATAACGGAGTGTCGATCCGTGCGATCCTGACTCCGGAGCAGCGGGAACTTTTTATTTCCCGGATCAGAAATGAGCATCCGGCAGTTGCTTCGATCCATAGTGTTCAATGGGAAGAAGCCGACGTTGCAGATACGGATTATCCGGATTTTATGATTACACCCAGCCGTTCCGACTCGGAGGAGGTGACGCAGGTGGCGCCCGATATCGCTGTTTGTCCCGAATGCCTTTCCGACCGGATGAGGCAGCCGCATCGCCTGCGTTATCCTTTTATCAACTGTACGCATTGCGGCCCCCGTTTCTCCATCATCCGCGATTTGCCTTACGACCGGAAGCAGACCACGATGGCCGCCTTTGCCATGTGTCCCGACTGCCGGAGGGAATGCACGACGGTAAGCGACCGCCGTTTCCATGCACAGCCTGTGGCCTGCAATCATTGCGGGCCTTTCTATTATGCCATATATAATAATGTAAAGATAAAGGAGTACGATAAGTTGCTGGACCTATCCGTCCGCCTGCTTCGTGAAGGCGAAGTGATAGCGGCGAAAGGCATTGGTGGTTATCATCTGATATGCGATGCCCTGAACGGGGAAGCGGTGGCACGTTTGCGGGCGATAAAGCAACGTGACAGCAAGCCTTTTGCCGTTATGTTCCGCGATATGGAACATTTGCGGCATTATGCGGAGGCCGGCCCGGTCGAAGAAGACTGTCTGTCTTCCTGGCGCCGCCCGATTGTCTTGCTGAAACAAAAGAAAGCACTGGCGGACGATATAAACCGCGGCATGCGGACCTTGGGCTGTATGTTGCCTTATATGCCGTTGCATGAGGACTGGTTTGCCGCCCTCGACACACCGGCCCTGGTGATGACAAGTGGCAACCTGAGCGATTACCCTATCGCCATAACTCTGGACGAAGCCGCGGAGCAGTTGTCCGGAAAGGTCGCTCTCCTGCTTCATCATAACAGGGATATTTATAACCGGGTGGACGATTCAGTCCTTCAGGTTTGCGGCGGGCAACCTTGCCTGGTGCGCCGTTCGCGCGGCTATGTACCGGAGCCATTCTTTGCCGACATTCCCGTGGAAGGTATCCTGGCTTTCGGTGCGGAGAAAGTAAATACGTTTGCCCTGGGAAAAGGGGATACCATTCTGCAAAGCCAGTATATCGGTGACCTGAAGAACTGGGAGACATTTAGCTTCTACACGGAATCGCTGGACCGCTTCCGGCATCTTTTCCGTTTTACCCCTTCTGTACTGGCCTGCGACATGCATCCTGATTATCTCTCATCGCAGGAAGCGGAGCGCGTCGCCGCACGTACCGGATTGCCTCTGCTGAAAATACAACATCATCACGCCCATGCGGCAGCCTGCATGCTGGAATATGGCTTGCATGAGAAAGTTATTGCCATCGTCCTGGACGGGACGGGGCTGGGTGACGACGGAAAGGTCTGGGGAGGCGAGTTCTTCCTCTGCGACCGCAAAGAGTGCCGCCGTCTCTCGCATTTTGAATATGTCCCGCTGCCCGGTGGCGATAAGGCGGCAGTGGAACCCTGGCGGATGGCCGTCGCTTATCTGTGGCATTATTGGGGAGATTCCGCCTGTTTCCCGGAAGGCTTTTCCGAACGGGTAGGTGCGGATAAAATCCGCCTGCTGATGACGATGATGGAGAGAGGAGTCAATACGCCCTATACCTCGGGTGCCGGCCGGCTGTTTGATGCCGTCGCCTCCCTCTTGGGGTTGTGCGACGTGTCGACCCATCAGGCCGAGGCTCCTGTAAAACTGGAGCAGGCAGCCGGCAGTGAACAGTCGGCGCGTTATCCGGTTATAATAAAGGAAGGTGTTATATCCTTCCGCCCCTTGTTTGAGGGACTGTTGAACGATTGGGCTTCCGGAGTCTCCGTCGGTGACCTGGCTGCCCGGTTCCATAATACGATGGCTTTCCTGCTGCTCGACGAGGCCGCACGCCATCTGCAACAGACCGGAGCGACCCGCGTGGTTATCTCCGGCGGCTGTTTTCAAAATAAAAGGTTGACGGAACAGTTGCAACGTTTATTTGCCGCAAAAGGTATCCCGTTGTATGTCCCGGGCCGTATACCATGTAATGACGGGGGAGTTGCCGTCGGCCAGCTGGCCATTGCCGCTTCCCGGAATAAAAAAGACTGATTATGCACGAAATGTCTATTGCACAGAGTATCGTAGAACTGGCCGAAGAACAGGCGCGAAGCCGTCATTCGGAAGCCGTCGAGGAACTGGAACTGGAAATCGGCCGCCTGGCGGGTGTGGAATTGCATACGCTTGATTTCGCACTGGAAAGCGCGGTGAAAGGTTCCCTGCTCGAACATGCTTCGATTGTTCGCCATATCATTGACGGCGAGGGCATGTGTACCGGTTGCGGGCAGACTTTCCCGATGGAGACTCTGTTCACGCCTTGCCCGGCATGCGGTTCCTATTGTGTTAAAATCATTAAAGGAAAAGAACTTCGTGTAAAATCTATTGTTATTAAATAATAAATACAAAACGCTTATGTGTGGAACTTGCGGGTGTGGAGAACACCATCATCATGAACACGACCATCATCATGAACATGGCCATGAACATCATCATCACCATCACGATGAGGATAAGGTAATAACTCTTGAACAGGATATACTCCGGCGGAACAATCTGCTGGCGGAGCGCAACCGCGGTTATTTTGAGGCAAAGGAAATCTTCAGCCTGAACCTGATGAGTTCGCCCGGCTCCGGAAAGACTACGTTGCTGGAGGAAACCGTGCGCCGCCTGAAAGGCAAACTCCCTTTGTATGTCATCGAGGGAGACCAACAGACTTCTAATGATGCCAACCGCATTGCCGCACTGGATATTCCCGTTTTCCAGGTCAACACCGGGACCGGTTGCCATCTGGAAGCCGATATGGTGAACCACGCAGTCAAACATCTGGCGCCGGCCAATCACTCGATACTTTTCATAGAGAACGTCGGTAACCTTGTTTGTCCTGCCATGTTCGACCTGGGCGAAGCAAAGAAAGTCGTTATCGTTAGCACGACCGAAGGTGACGATAAGCCGTTGAAATACCCGCACATCTTTGCAGAAGCCGATGTTTGCGTAATCAATAAGACAGACCTGGCACCTTATCTGAATACCGATATAGAGACCTTGAAGAGTAATGCTTTAAAGGTGAATCATCATTTGCAGGTGTTTGAAGTGTCGGCAACGAAAGGAGACGGCATGGATGCCTGGTGCGATTGGTTATGCTCAGAATGTGCAAAATGTAAATAAATAACCCCTGTTTCGATGGATAAATGGATAAAAAAGCTATATTTGTTCCAGTTCATTGAATCAAAATAATCAAAGTGTTATGATTAACCGAGAATTAATCGACCCGAAGAGCATAGTCGTAGTAGGCGGCTCGAATAATGTACACAAGCCGGGTGGGCGTTTGGTACGAAATCTCCTTGATGGCAAATATAAAGGAGAACTGTATGTCGTGAATGCCAGGGAAGACGACGTGCAAGGTCTGAAATCGTATCATTCCGTGCAGGATATTCCGGATACGGAAATGGCTATCATATCGATTCCCGGTCCTTCATGTCCCGAAGCTGTTGATATCCTGGCTAAACAGAAGAATGTAAAAGCATTTATTGTGGTTTCCGCCGGTTTTGGCGAAGAGACTCACGAGGGGGCTATCCTCGAAAATCAGATGCTGGATAGTGTGAACGAAGCAGGTGCCTCCATGATTGGTCCAAACTGTATCGGACTGATGAATATGAATTTTCATGGAGTGTTTACACAGCCTATCCCCGAATTTCATCCCGACGGAGTCGACTTTGTCTCCAGTTCCGGCGGTACGGCGCTTTTCATCATTGAATCGGCATTGACAAAAGGCTTGCGTTTCTCCTCTGTATGGTCGGTTGGCAACTCCAAGCAGATTGGGGTAGAAGAGGTGATTGAGTATATGGACCGTAACTTTGACCCTGTACTCGATTCCAAAATCAAGATGCTTTATATCGAACAAATTAAGAATCCTGATAAATTATTGTATCATGCCGCTTCGCTGATTCGCAAAGGCTGTCATATCGCAGCCATCAAAGCAGGAAGCACCGAATCGGGCAAGCGTGCTGCTTCCTCACATACCGGTGCAATTGCCAGTTCGGATTCGGCGGTGGAGGCTCTGTTCCGTAAAGCCGGTATCGTACGTTGTTTCAGCCGTGAAGAGCTAACGACGGTTGCTTGTATTTTCACCTTGAAAGAGGTAAAAGGAAAAAACTGTGCAATCATTACACACGCCGGAGGTCCTGCCGTCATGTTGGCGGATGCTCTTTCCAAAGGCCGTCTGAACGTTCCCAACCTGGAAGGTCCGATAGCGACCGAGTTGAAATCCAAGTTATATCCCGGAGCAGCCGTTAGCAATCCGATTGATATTATCGGAACGGGAACACCGGAGCATCTGGCTACGGCAATAGACTTCTGTGAGAATAAGTTTGAGGAAGTCGATTTGATGATGGTTATTTTCGGAAGTCCCGGTCTGGTGAAACTATATGATACATACGAAGTGCTTCATAAAAAGATGGAAGAGTGTAAGAAACCAATCTTCCCGGTATTGCCTTCTATCGTAACTGCCGGCCCGGAAGTGCGCAGCTTTGTGAAAAAGGGACATGTGAATTTCTCGGACGAGGTGACTTTGGGTACGGCTCTTTCCCGTGTGATCAATACGCCGAAGCCGATGAGTACCGATATACAATTATATGGTGTCAATGTGCCCGAAGTGCGTCGTATCATCGACCAGTTGCCATCCAACGGTTATCTGGCTCCCGAACAGGTTCGCACACTGTTGGGTGCTGCCAATATCCCATTGGTGGAAGAGTTTACATCGACCGACAAAGACGAGTTGATTGCTTTTGCCAAACGTGTAAAATTCCCTGTTGTGGCAAAGGTGGTCGGTCCTGTACATAAAAGTGATATTGGCGGTGTAGCCCTGAATATCCGCAGTGAGGAGCACTTGTTGTTTGAGTTTGAACGTATGATGCGCCTGCCGGATGTGACGGCAATTATGGTACAGCCTATGCTGAAAGGGCAGGAGTTGTTCCTCGGGGCGAAGTATGAGGAAGGTTTCGGGCATGTAATCCTTTGCGGTCTGGGAGGTATTTTTGTCGAAGTACTGAAAGATGTTTCTTACGGTCTGGCTCCGTTATCCTATGACGAGACCTTTTCAATGATTCGTTCTTTACGCGGTTATCCGATTATTAAAGGTACACGCGGGCAGAAAGGTATCGACGAGCAACAATATGCAGATATTATAGTCCGTCTTTCTACTTTGCTCCGTTTTGCTTCTGAAATAAAAGAAATGGATATTAACCCGCTGGTTGCAACCGACCGGGGATTATTTGCGGTAGACGCCCGTATCCGGATAGAAAAATAATATCTCTGACAGATATTAATAAAAAGGGGAATTGAAACGTAAGCCTGTCGATTTGTTTCAATTCCCCTTCGTTTATTTGTACTACTCAGCCTGTTTTCTTCCTCTTCTTTTTCGTCCGGGAAGTGACGGCGGAATATTATCTCTGACAAATTTTTTAAAGCTACTGAGCGATACCTGGTAATACTCGGCCAGTTCGGCGTACGTAGCATTTTCTTCGTTGAGTTCCTTTTCTATCTGTTCTTTCTGCGCAAGTAGGTGGTCCATTTTGGGAGTACCTTTCGGGCGTCCGAGGGTTGTGCCCCGACTTCTGGTAATTTCCAGCGATTCTTTTGTCCGTGTCGAGATTAGTTTGCTTTCAATTTCCGAGACGAGCCCAAAAGTAAATGCTAACGTTTTGCTGTCGACATTGTTTTCAAAAGTATACCCTTCTTTGAGACAGTAAAGAGTGATCTTTTTTTCAATACATAATAATATCAAATGCATAATTTCCATCAACCTCCGGCTCAGGCGTGTGACATCGGCTACAATTAATGTATCGCCGGCCTCCATATTTTTTATAATATCTTCAAGCCTGTTCTTATGTCGTGAGGATGTTGTTCGTGTATCTTTATGCCATTTGTCTATAGTCATGTTATTGTTCGCGGCAAACTGCTCAATCGCGTTTTTTTGATTGTCACTTTGTTGCTTGTTTGAATATGTTCGTGTATAGGCAATTATCATACTATTTTTAATGTTGATACGTTTATATTATAACATATTGGCTAGCAATATGTTCATGTCTGCTTGTCCTTCTTTCTGCTGTTTCACCTCCTTTCCTTTAAATCTTGTAATTAAACAGATGCGAAAATAAACAATTAAAAAAGAACACGAAATATTTGGTGGATAAAAATAAATGCTTACCTTTGCACCGCAATCGACAATAAAGGGATTGCAAAACGGGGTGTAGCGCAGTCCGGTTAGCGCACCTGCTTTGGGAGCAGGGGGTCCCAGGTTCGAATCCTGGTACCCCGACACAAAACAAAAAGCTGTATTTCAGCTAATTAAAGAGATAACGAGTCGGTACATAATTGTATTGGCTCGTTTTTTTTATGCCAAAACGTCTTATTTCTCTTTATTAAGCGTCGATAAGGCAGGGTATTTCTTTTAAATATCTTTTAAACGATTCTGTACAATATGTTTTTGATTTCAATCATTTAAAAACATGAAGTACTATGGCAACTTTTAAAGCGGTCGTTTTGGCCGGGAATTCGCACATAAAATCAGACGGAACAAAAAATATCAAGATCCGTATATATCATAACAAGGCATCGCAGTATATCTCTACTCCTTATTATATACAGGAGGATTACCTGGGTAAAGATGGAGTGATCACCTCCGGATACCGGGATGCAGATCTACTCAACTACGAACTCGGCAACCTGATTCAGAAATATCGTGGTGTCTGTATTAAGCTAGGTACCGAGCGAGTGTCACGCATGAGCTGTATAGAGGTCAAGGAGCAGATAACAGCAGCTATGGAGCCGGAGTATGAGTTTATAGACTTTATTGCCTTTAGTAATACCATTATAGATAAAACAGATAAAGATGCCACCCGAGAATGGTATCAAACTGCTTTGAGTTCCTTGTGTTGGTTCTATAATCGGAAAAAGATTGATATCCGAGATGTTACGGCTCAACGGTTGAACGAATTTAAGCAGCAGCTATCAATTTCCGGCCAGAAAGGAAAACCGCTTTCTCCCGGCGGTATCAGTAACTATCTCCGGGCGATCCGGTCACTATTGAATAAAGCTAAGGCATATTACAATAATGAGGACTATGATATCATACGGATACCGAATGACCCATTTTCAAAGGTGAAAGTACCCAAGTATCGCCGGGAGCGCAAAACGATCTCCGCTGAAGATATTATCCGGATTCGGGACGGGCATTTTTCCACCGAGCGGGCGAATATGGCTCGTGATGTCTTTATGATCATGTTTTACATGATGGGGATAAACGTAAAAGATTTGTACCAGATGCGAGGAACTAAAAGAGGCCGGCTTGAATATGAACGGAGTAAAACCGAAACGGAAGATAATGTATACCGGTTCCCGTTGTCGATCAGGATAGAACCGGAACTGGAACCTCTTATTAAGCAGTATAGTGATATCGCTTTCCTGTCGTATTTCCGCAGACAGTACTGTAATCACAAAAACTTTATGAAGGCAGTCAACAAAGGCCTGGAACAAATTGCAGATGAATTAAACCTACATTGTAAGTTAACAACGAACTGGATTCGTCACAGCTGGGCAAGCATTGCCAGGAATAAAGCCGACGTACCCAAAGCAGATGTGGACTTCTGCCTCGGCCATGTGAACAATGATTATAAGATGGCTGATATTTATATAGAGATCGATTACTCCATATTTGACAAATCAAACCGGGCGGTTTTGGACTACCTCGAAAAAATATCTCAAAAAAAACAGGCAAAATGTTTGCAGGTATAAAAAAGCTCCCTATATTTGCAGCAGAGAATTCGAGTTGGATTTTAGACGAAAGTTTGAAGTCCAACTTTTTGTGTTTATACACTTTGCTTCTTTCTTTCCCGTAAACACCCAATAAATAACGACTTACCTGGTGCCTGCATAAAATTTGGCACTATGACAATATCCATTTCTAAAACATCGCTGCTGAACAAATTGCAGCTTTTATCGAAGATTATTTCTTCGAAACCATCCCTGCCGATCCTGGGCAATTATCTTTTTGAAACAAAAGAAGGTCGGCTGTTTCTTACTGCATCAAATAGTGAAGGGCGAATAATGACAAGCCTGGAATGTATTTCTGACGAAGACATGTCTGTATGTGTTCCGACTGCAATTTTAGATGGATTAAAAAATCTTCCGGAGCAACCGTTAAACATCTATATAAATCCGAATAATAAAGAGATCCTGATAAAATATAGCGGAGGTAAATTTGAATTTATGGGCTATGAGACAGTATCCTATCCCTGCAAAAAAGAGTTTGATTCGTCAGATTGTATCAATACGACTGCCGAGGAATTTTATAACGGAATTGCTAAGGTCGTAAATCTAGGTGCAGAAGATGAACTCCGTCCTGTAATGAATTCTGTTCTTATTGAGGCTTCTTCGAAAGCTTTAACCTTTGTTGCTACAGATGGACACGGTTTAGGTTCTTTCTCCTGTAAAAAAGAGTCTTGTATCAATAAAGTTTCGGTTATTATAAGCCGGCCTATGGCATCAATACTGAAAGGCATTGTACCAGCTTCCCCGGATGATCTGCAAATAAAGGTAGGTGCCGACTGGTCTGTTGTCACGGTAAATGACTTTGAGATTTCGTTCCGAAACGTTGAAGGCCGATATCCAAACTGGAAAGCTGTTATTCCTCATAATAATCCCCTGGAGCTTGTGGTAGATACAAAGCAGTTGATAGGAGCAATTAAACGTACATCAGTATTTTCTAATAAATCAACTTGTCTTATTTTATTCAAAGCCGATCATGACCGACTTGTTGTGTCGGCAAATGATTTAGACTTTTCCACATCAGCAGAAGAAATGCTATCCACAGAATTCAAAGACGAATTTAAGATAGGAGTAAAAGGTTCGCTTATTTTAGAGATGCTCTCCTGCATCGACGATGAACGTACTAAACTAACATTCAGTCAACCTAACACGGCTATTCTGATTATGCCGGAAAAACAGCAGGAAGGCCAGAAACTCACCTATTTATTAATGCCCATGACAATTCAGTAATTAATACCATGACAGATATGTTTTTTTTCAAAGAAATTTCAGGCCTGGTTACAGCCGGTGTAGAATTGAATGTAACTATAAAAAGAAGTGGTGAGAACCTTATTGTAAGTGTGCTCCCAAAAGTAACAGACCTAAAAGATGAAGCAGCTAAAAAACTGGTGCCTTTGGTTGTATCCGGAACACCGGACGAACTAGATAAAGAATTTTCAGCTGCGATATCCACTCCGGTCCAGTCGGCAACGGGACTATTAACAAACATGAAAGAGTTTGAGGTGTCTCAAGTAGAAGCTCAAGTTAAAAGCAAGGCGGCTGAAGCCAATAAAAAGAAGTATGATCAGCTTGTCAAAAAGGCAGATGATTTTGAAAAGGGGGGTAAATTGAATAATGCAATAGCTTGTCTCAAACAAGCAAAAGTGTTCGCTCCAGATAAACAGGCTACTCAGAAAAAGATAGATAAGCTTCAGGCGAAAGCCGGTGCAGGTTCTTTATTTGAGGAAGAGGATCTTCTGAATAATTATCTGGAAGAGTTGCCCGAAGAAGAAACGGAAGATATAAACGATAAAGAAGAGGAGGACGAATAATGGCACTAAATGTTACAACACTTCCACGTGTGTTCCAGTATGGTTCATTGAATTTGACAGATCCAGACCGGAACCTATCTCCGGAAGAAGTTATGAGTTTTTATAGCAATACCTATCCTGCATTGACTACCAGCAATGTTTTTGGACCGGAAATCAAGAATGACAAATGTGTGTATGAGTTTAAAACAAGCGTTGGCACCAAGGGATGAAGACATGCAAGAAACAAAGGAACATACAAGAGTTTCATGCCGTACTCGGTCCGGTTCTTTTAAAAGAACAAGATCGTTCAAATATTGTACACGGAAGAACAGAGCGTCTGAAAAGACGCTTGCCTCCGTCAATAGTGCTGGAAATGATTATCTAAAGCAGACTTTTGAAAAGGTTCTTGCCTCTGAGGTGGGGTGTACTTTAGAAACCTACGTAAATCCTGAAGCAAAAGATGCTACATATCTTTATGAGTCTGTGTCGAATTATTTTCGTCTGATGGGTAAACCTCTTGATATAATCCCGACTGGTTATTTTGAGTTGGATGCCTTCAATCTTTATCATGTACTCAGAAAAAATATTCCGGAAACGATTGGTATCAACTTCGAAGAGTGGGGAGGTAAGTTCTCTGTAATTTTATTTGATGATAATATAAAATTTCCAGATTACACTTTATTCTATATACCAGTATGTGGAATTGAGAATATGAACGAACAGTTACGTACGGTATTCCTTCGTTTTCTGTCATTTATTCGTCAGACACAGAAGATCGATATTCCAAGTGATAATCGAGATTTTGATTATATGGTGACAGAATATGGTGATGAGTACGAAGAAGATATGGAGCAGGAAATGCGGGATATGCGTAAACGATATGATACCGGAGACATAAAATTAATAATGGATGATATATCCAATACGAAAATTATTGAGTCTGATCTTGAATCAGAACTTAATAAATTGCTTGTAGAAGATACTAATCATGCAGATGAAGGACTGATCTCAGTTATGATTGCAGGGGTAAGACTACTTCGACAGGATTGTATATTCAATTATGATTATTATCCGGGCTCTAACGAATATGATGATTATGATGGCCATGAAGGAGTGATAGATTTTGATCGTAGCTTCTGCTTTTGCTGGGGAGATGATGATAATGATCCTGTTGTGCAAATGGTTATAGAATTCTATAATATGGAACAACAAGAATTAGCGACCTATGGTCCAACTGCACATGTAGCATTAACACCAAATACTAATCGTCTGTTTGAAAAATCAGATTTCCCGACGAGGTTTGGTGTTTGGTATATGGATTTTTATGGAGAACTGGAAAAATATATAAATGATGGAGCAAGTAATGAATAATACAACAAAAGAGATCCTGACTGAGCTCTTGCCCGAAATGGCTATTATAGTATATAAAAACAATAATAAGTACTACCTCGAACGAAGGGATATAATAAACGGCAAGATGGCCTCTGGTGTGCCGTTGACAGAGAAATGTTTAACAGACATATTTGATGTGATATCTTCAGAAGGTTCAGACATTTTACATGGAGCTGTGCCGGAAAATTTACTTTTTGCGGATGGTCGATGTGGACGTGAAAAATACGTCTGGTATAACAAACCGGAGAAACGGAATCTACTATTTAGTAAAGGTGCCGGGATACCTGATGGTCAGATGTGGGTTCCAGGGCTTGTGTATGTGGCTTCTGCAAGTTCTTTATCTGTATTTGCATTTAAAGGGAGTAAACCTAAAAACAATCTATTTAGAGCTCCATTTTTCAATATCTATGTTGATGGGAAGGTTTGTCTTGGCTCGGCGAAGGTCGATAAGCCGTATGAGTTGACATTTGAAAGTGTTATGCGGTACTGGGAAAAGATGTTCTGGGCATCAGAATTTGCACATTTACTTGGCGGTAACCCTGTAAAGGGAAATCTTTCGACGATTACAAAAAACTGTATCAGTACCGGGTGTAAATTTCCGGATAGTGAATTGATACCAGTCAAACAAAAGCTGAAATCATTAATTGGAGGTCTATAATATGAAGAAAGTACATTTTACAGATAAGTATATACTAAATCCTACGCATCCAATAACAATTAATCTTGTTGGTGTCGGAGGGACAGGATCACAGGTGTTGACTTCTTTAGCACGAATCAATCACGCGTTGATCGCTCTCGGGCACCCAGGGTTGCATATAGCTGCTTACGACCCTGACGAAGTAACACAGGCTAATATAGGTAGGCAACAATTTAGTATGGTAGATCTTGGCTTAAATAAGGCAACAGTCCTTGTTACCCGAGTGAACCGCTTTTTTGGATTCGACTGGGAGGCCTTTCCTTCTTTATACAGATACAAGCAGCCGGCGAATATAATGATTAGCTGTGTAGATAGTGTCAAGTCTCGTTTGGTGATTGCCGATGCTATTGATAAACGGGCTAACGGTGTGGATTATCAGAGAATGATGTACTGGATTGACTTCGGAAACGGGATCAACCATGGTCAGGTTGTACTCGGTACCCTGGAATGTATTGAACAGCCTAAATCGAAACAATTTGAGACTGTACCCGAAATGAAAGTGGTAACGGAATTATTTGATCTTTCTCAAGTTGACGAGGCCGATTCTGGACCAAGTTGTTCCTTGCCCGAAGCTTTAAGGAAGCAGGATATGTTTATTAACTCAACTCTTGCTCAGTTGGGCTGTGCCCTGCTGTGGAAACTACTAAGTACCGGAAGTATCGACTATCAAGGATTGTTCATTAATCTTGATACGATGAAGGTAAATCCGATTAAGTTATAACGCTATGGCAAGACCCGTTAAACAAGGACTTGAATATTTCTCTTTCGATACCGATTTCTTTTCGGATAGAAAGGTCAGAAGAATAATGAGCGCATGTGGACCAAATTCGGCTTCAATCCTTATTTGCCTGCTGTGTAATATCTATAAAGATAAAGGGTATTACATTGGGTGGGACAAAGAATTACCTTTTGATATTGCTGACATTGTTGGGGTATCCGAGGGTTCGGTAGAAGAAGTGATAAAAAAAGGACTACAGGTTGATTTCTTCAATCAAGAACTATTTGAAAAGTATAGTATTCTTACTTCAAACGGGATTCAAAAGAGATTTAAAAGTAGCACTTTAAAAAGAAAGGATATTGAAATTAACGACGATTATTGGGTTTTTGCCGTCAATAACTCGGTTAATGCCGGAAATATACCGGAAGAAACTCCATTATTGCCACCAGAAAGTACACAAAAAGAAAAGAAAGGAAAAGAAAAAAAAAGAAAAGAAAGTATACCCCCTAAATCCCCCGAGGGGGAGTCTGACAAAATCGACTATCAGAAGTTAGTTGATTATTTCAATAGGACCTTTGCCGGAAAATTGCCAACTGTAACGCAGTTGACTGATAAACGCAAAGCTGCTATTAAGGCTCGAATGGCAAATCATGGTAAAGATGCAATATTTAAAATGCTTCTTAATGCCGCTAAAAGTCCTTTTCTGATGGGGGAAAATAATCAGAACTGGCGTGCAGACTTTGATTGGATATTCAAGCCTACAAACTTTGTGAAAATTTTAGAAGGAAATTATTTAAAACGAGAAGATGATGGACAAACAACTAGCAATGCAACTCCTGGCCAGAATAGATCCAGAAAAGGATCCTCTTCCAATGGAACTGATGCCGAAAACAAAAGACGCGAGCGTGAGTATCTTGGGCGTCTTGCCGATGCCATACTACAGGAGTCTGCGGCCAAAAACAGTCAATGATGTGCTCGATAGCCCCTGTTGTTCAATTTCAGTTATGAATAAAGAATTTGGCGAAGAGCATCTTCGGGCTTTCATGGTAAAAATACTAAATGAAGTAATTGATTATTTCAGCGTAGGCAAATCTATTGGTGCTGTTCAGGTTGCTCAAGTGGCCGATTTGATTATCGAGGAATATTATTTCTTTAAGCCTGATGATTTTAAACTTTGTTTTAATCGCGCAAAGAAAGGTATTTATGGGAAAGTCTTTGACCGAATAGATGGTCAAGTATTATTCGAATGGCTGAGTGCATACCGTAAAGAACGATGTGGTGAAGCAGAGCAGCAGAGCATTAATGGCGCTTTCCAATTTAGAACACCTGAGGGGGAGCGAACATCTTCATTACTTGAAAAAGCGGAGCACGATTTTAAGAAGTATGATTTTGAACGTAAATACAAAGTTGAATAATGAAAGCGATAAGTATAAGGCAACCGTGGGCTAGCCTAATTGCTCATGGTATAAAAGACATCGAGAACAGATCCTGGAGAACAAATTACCGGGGACGTGTCCTGATCCATGCTGGTGTGAGCAAAAAAGAAGGTTGGCGTTTGAATGATTTACAAAGATTCCATTTGCGGCGATCAGGCAACACTCTCTACAGTACTGATTTTGATAAATTACCTTTTGGTTCCATTATCGGTAGTGTGGATATAGTAGACTGCGTACAGAATCACTCTTCTATTTGGGCTGAGAAAGGAGTCCAGAACTGGGTGCTGGCTAATCCAGTCCTATATCAGGCACCGATACCAGCTAAAGGGAAACTTTCTCTTTGGGAGTTCGAAGGCCTCAAAGAAGTAAAAATTAAGTGTCCGGAGTGTGGAAGTATTGAAACTGCTGTAGAGAACCATCTTACAGAACCATTCTCTACGTATGTACATACATGCTGTAAGTGTGAGTATATTATTCTGGAAAGTGAGTGGAATGTGATTAAAATAGATAAAAATAAGTGAAGATGGAAGATGATAAACTGGACGAACTGGCAAAGGCGTTTCTACAAAACGTATATATATGGGAATTACTTGGTGAGGCAGGAACACTCCGTCTTGGCAGGGATGAATTAATAGCATTGATACGAGAATCACACAAATTTATATCTAAATATAACTGAATATGGATAAGATAGTTCAATTAAGCGAATACGAATACAACAAACTTTCAGCTTTGGCAAAGTTAAACGAAAGCCAGATTGAAGAAAAGGCGTTGGATATGTATAAAATAAAAGGTGTTGCTGGGTTAAAGATAACGATTAAGATGGATACGGATGAATATAGCTTTGAGCATCACTTTGATTGTTCTACATTTATTTGGTATAAGGATGAAAAATTTTTTATCTCCGAAGAGTTGAGAAGGCGATTGGAGGAACATATAAACGAGAGGGTTTTTGATGTAATAGTACAGAAATATGGAGAACCTATTAAATGGTTTAATAGATTATCTAAAGAGCTACGTGATCTTAGCTTTGTAAAGTATATCATTTGGACAATTGCTATTTCCGGATGGGCTGCGTTTGCTGGATGTTTATGTAAAATTCTAAACTAAAAAAACAGTGAAACAATGGACTACAAAGAAAGAAAATTCACAGTAGGTGGTGGTGAATTGACCTTTAGAGGTGCAGGATGGCAAGGGTGTTTGAATATTCTTCCCTATCTAGTAATTCGCAAAAATCCGATTCGTACTGACTGGAAGTGTTTTTCTATTGAATTTGGCTGGCTTATGTGGGCTGCCAGGTTCTGTTACACTAAATATTAAAAACAAGTGAATCATGATATACAAAAGTCACAATCACGCCTACTATAAAATAGAAGATGGATTGCTTTATGAAGCATACACCACTATACGTGGTCCGAGATTTAGAACTATTGGACGGTTAAAGTATCCTGACAGGAAAAGGGTACCACCTGAAGAGATAAGCTTGGTTGAGCAGGCTTTACGAGAATGGGGTAATGTTTAACGTATAACTAAAAATAAGTGAGATATGATAACACCAACAATATTTTATACTCTGCAATGCGATCGTTGCAAAGAAATGTTTGAGAGTCCGGAAGGATTTATAGGCCAAGTTGATTCAGATTCTGTATGGGAGGATGCTGAAAATTCAGATTGGATAGAGTACAAAGGGAAGCATTATTGTCCCGATTGCTACGATTTCGACGAAGAGAAAGACGAGAACATTCCTCTTCCTGCTTACCCTAAGTCTATCTTTAAAGTTGAAAAGTTCCTAAAAACTTATGTTGGTTTTAAAGATGCAATCACAAAAGAATACTCCGAACATTTTATTGTTTCGGTTCATCTAAGAACCAATGAGCAACTTCAAAAAGAATTTCTCGAAATGATTCGTTCTATACTAGCTTTAGAATCATGGTCGTTTGAAGTCATTCCAGCTGAAAAATATAGTAACAGTACTCTTGTGATTAAAATAGAAAAGCAATATAAAAATAATTGAACCTTATGGTGTATAGGTCAACCGTATTATTAACATGAGTGA